>Ga0180007_10000794_pt1 | contig 48307 bp, 48 predicted proteins | sample MM_PC_MetaG_FD_121122 | JGI IMG/M metagenome (GOLD analysis project Ga0180007, IMG submission 121122) | Groundwater microbial communities from the Aspo Hard Rock Laboratory (HRL) deep subsurface site, Sweden - MM_PC_MetaG | ecosystem: Environmental > Aquatic > Deep subsurface > Groundwater... | reverse complement strand
CTCAGTCCAACAAGCTTTATAAAGCATCCCATTGACATTTCGATTGATTTTTATCTTAGTTTCTGTAAAGTTTGATAAACTGTTCGTCCTTGTTGGACATGGGACGCTTTATAAAACTATACGATGGAACAATTATCCAATAAGATACAAGACAAACGCTTTCTAAGATATATTCGAAGGATGTTTAAGGCAGGTATTCTCAGTAATGGAGAATTAACAGTAAGTGACGAAGGAGTGCCACAAGGTAGTGTCTGTAGCCCAATATTAGCCAATATCTATGCTCATTATGCACTTGATGACTGGTTTAACGGGACCGTTAAGAACTATTGTAAAGGTAGTGTTGAAATTATTCGCTATGCAGATGATGCAGTTATCTGTTGTGAAAATGCAAAAGATGCGGAAAGAATCAGGTCAGCTCTGCCAAAACGTTTATCTAAATTCAAACTTGAGTTGAATAAAGACAAAACCAAAACAATTGTTTTTAACAGGTTTGAGAAGGAGAACAGTGAATCATTCGACTTTTTAGGATTCACATTTTACCTTGGATTAACAAAGGGTGGCATGGTTGTACCAAAACTAAAAAGCTGTGGTAAGAAATTAAGAAGTAAACTTACCAAAGTGAATTTATGGTGCAAAGATAATCGGAATACTTACCCATTACCGGAATTATGGAAATCTTTTTGTAGAAAATTAAGAGGACATGCTCAATATTACGGCATATCCTTTAATTCGAAAGCTGTTCAAGGCTTTATCCTTAAATCTGTAAAGATATTTTTCAAATGGATGAACAGGCGTAGTCAGAGGAAATCGATGACTTTTGAAAAGTTTTCACTGTTTCTATTGAAATTTCCGCCTCCAAAGGCAAAAATATACCATAGGTTATTTTGAATACCAAATTATACAAAGATATAATCGTGAGCCTATTGCCTTAATTGGGCACGATGGGTTCTAACGGGGATTACCTCAGGTGACTGTGGTTTTTACCCAATGCTGCTGAAAAGCACGAACTGACCAAAAATATAAAGCTTAAATACAGTCATGTCATATTGGAATTACAGAATTATTCGTAAATACCACAAGGAAAGTGATACAGATACTTTTCACGTTCATGAGGTATACTATAATGATGAGAATCAGATCGAGGGCTGGACAGAATCAGCTTGTGCACCAATGGGCGAAACCCTTTCAGAGTTGAAAGAGGATATTGAGCTGTTTTTAAAAGCTTTTGAAAAACCTGTTCTATTTGAAAAATTGAAAACAGTAAAGAATTATTGGTAGAAGATACTGCAATTATCTGTTAACAAGGCTGTTTCACTCGGATCGGGCTACAGCGGCGCGTTTTTTGAGCGGTGTTTTGGTTCAAATTTTTTCGTTTATCGGCGGTCTTCATTTTGCGCCGTCCGTCCGGTGAACAGCAGCGTTCTGCACATAGAAACCTCACTTGACGTCATTTATATAGTATGATATATAATACCATATGAAAATTGTTATCGATACAAATGTTTTAGTTTCATCGTTAAAATCACGGCGCGGAGCATCTTATAAACTGATTTCGATTCTTCCTAATCAGAATATTGTACCCGTTCTTTCAGTACCTTTGGTTGTTGAATACGAAGCCGTCTTAAAAAGAGCTGATTTGATAACTGAAATATCACACAAAGACATTGAAACTTTTATTGATTATCTTTGTAATCTTTCAGAATTTCAGGATATTTACTTTTTATGGCGACCCTTTTTAGCCGATCCTTTTGATGACCATATCTTAGAAGTGGCCGTAGCTTCAGGCTCTGATGCTATTATTACATATAATAAACGAGATTTTAGAGGCATCGAAAAATTTGGTTTAGAACTTCTTGATCCAAAAGAAATTTTGATCGAGATAGGAGAATTATCATGAGTACTTTAAGTTTAAGATTACCTAATTCACTTCATGAGAAATTACGCCAGTTGGCAAAACAGGAAGGGATTTCAATTAATCAATTTATTGCTTCCGCTGCAGCTGAAAAAATGGCTTCTTTACTAACCGAAAGTTATCTCAGGAATAGAGCTAAAAAAGCCGATTATAATAAATTCAAAGCTGTTTTAGATAAAGTCCCAGATGTTGAACCAGAGGAACGCGATAAAATAGAATAGTTTATGCAGAACAAGCGGTTACTATAGATCGCAGGGGCGGAGCCGCTTTAAATTATTTGAATAAATACGGCATTCTATCATTTATTAATTTTTTAGATAAGCCTCTGCGCCAGGAGAACCGCGACGTTCTATTCCCTCAATCTCACCAACTCCAAATAATGTTGACATAAGGCAGGCATAAGGCAGACAAAAGCATATATTATTAACATGAAATATTTGAATTGGAATCCTGAAAAAAACGAAATTTTAAAAAAAGATCGCGGGATATCTTTTGAGGAAATAGCCTATTTCATGGAGTCTGGGCGAGTGATCGGAATCGAAGAAAATCCGGGGCACCCCAATCAAAAGATGAAGGATTACCACCAAATTCAGATAAAGGCAATTGAAGAAGGCATACCATATCAAACACTTATCTCAAGTCTCGTGCATAAATATCTGAACGGTTCCCTGACTCACGGATCATAGGAGGGAAATAGATTTTATGTTCTTCAAAACTAACGTCATTTTTATTTGTATAAATGATGCCGGATGTGATGACATAGAGATAATCGAAAGAGATCCATACCCTGAGATGGAGTACCAAAGCCGCAGGACTTAGGTATTTGCAAAGAAACCAAAAGTGCAAGATTTTTTAAAAATCGAGCAGATAAACTTTTGGTTGGCAGTTTTGGGCACGTGATGAAAGCGCAGCTTTGAAAAGATTCCAAAATAATAGGCCTTCTTATAACTGGACAGCATATGGCTAAAACACTGATAGAAGAAGCATCTTCAAACATGAGGCATCAGAGCGTCGACGCTGGTGATTTCGGCTCTTGGCTCGCACAGGTTCAGGCGTCGTTTAGAGGAACAGACGGAACCGTCGTACCGTGTGGCGACTGTCGGGGTTGTTGTACATCTTCCCAGTTCATCCATGTGTGTCCGCAGGAGACTCGGACGATTGTGTTCATACCAAAGAATCTGCTCGTGAAAGCACCTGGCTTGGAAGCTGGTCATATGGTTTTGGGCTTTTCTTCAGACGGATCATGCCCCATGTTTCTGGATAACATGTGTTCAATCTATGAACATCGCCCGAAGACATGCTGCGACTATGACTGCCGGGTGTTTGCCGCAGCCGGGCTTGACGCAGGAGGTCAAGAAAAGGGGCAAATTAATAAGCGCGTTCGAGCATGGCAATTTACATACTCGGCTGAGCGGGATAGTGATACGCACCATGCAATAAAAGCAGCAGCTAAGTTCATTCAAGACCAGCGGGCTTCATTCCCCGGCGGCCGTGCACCCATTGCGCCGGGCGACATCGCTGTGTTGGCCATTAAGGTGTGCTCAGTCTTTCTGGCGCCAAAGGTAGCAATATGTGCCCCCGCAGAGATAGCCGCTGCCATTATTCGGGCAAGTCGGGAATTTGAAATGGAACATGCAACGTTACAACGGCGTTTCAAGGGATAACCATTTACCTGAAATCAAAATTTAAAAGATTCGACGTCAACTGCTGAGCTTGTTGATCTGATTGGCTCGAAGCTGGCCGCAGGCCGCTGAAATATCCTTTCCCATACTTTTTCTTACAATCGCTGTATACCCCTTGTCGTGGAGAATGGACAGGAAATTCAAGATGGTTTCCTCGTCAGGTGTTTTGAACTCACAGCCTTCAAACTCATTGAACGGGATCAGGTTGATCTTTGCCTTGACCGGTGCAAGGAGCTTGGCAAGATCCAGGGCGTTTTTTTCCGAATCATTGATCCCTTTTATAAGGATGTATTCAAAGGTGATTTTTTCCCGCTTAGTCATGGGGAAACGAGCACAGGCATCGATTAGCTTTTCAATGGGATAAATCCGGTTTACTGGCATCAGTGAGGTCCGGGTTTCATTGTCCGTGGCATTGAGTGAGACCGCAAGATTGACGCCGAATCGATCTCCAAGGTCATTGAAACGTTCCACAAGGCCACAGGTGGACAGGGTTATTTTCCGTGAGGAAAATTTAAGCCCGTAATCCGAATCCATGATAATTTCAAGGGCATCGGAAACATTGCTGAAATTGGCCAGAGGTTCTCCCATGCCCATGAAGACGATGTTCTGGAATGACTTTGCCGTGTCGGGCTCGCCTTCTTTTTTAGGGATATCGTGGAGGATATCACGGATCTGTGAAACGATTTCACCGCTGGTGAGATTTCGTTTGAATCCACCCCGGGCCGTGAGACAGAAGCGGCAACCCTGGGCACAACCCACCTGGCTTGAGATGCAGAGGGTGTAACGGTTTTTCCCCGGAATAAGGACGCATTCCGTATATTCTCCGTCTTCAAGGCGGAAGAGATATTTAATTGTTCCATCAGATGATATTTCTGTGTTTGATTTTTCAAGACGATGTATGCTAAAGTTGTTTTTAAGAATCTCCCGTGTATTTTTACTGAGGTCGGTCATCTCGTCAAACGAATCAGTCTGACGAAGATAGAGCCACTTGAAAACCTGTCCGGCGCGATAGGGTTTTTCGCCATTTTCTTGGAGCCAATCGGCTAATTTTTTTTGAGAAATTTCCTTAATGTCTTTTTTTTCCATGTATTTTCCATAAAAACCGTGTATAGTAAGGAGTTTTTTTGTTCTTGACATACCATTAATTTAATTATAATTCCATGATTTTCTCATGGTGTTGAATTGTTGGTCGTTTAGGGTGAGGTCTGGTATCTGAAATTATGTTCGAAAATTTAAGTGACAAGCTGGCTTCGGTTTTCAAAAACCTCAAGGGGCACGGCAAACTTACAGAAAATAATATTGAAGAGGCTTTAAAAGAGGTCCGCATGGCCCTCCTTGAGGCTGACGTTCATTATAAGGTGACGAAAAATTTTGTCGCCGGAATCAAGGAACGTGCCATTGGGCATGAAGTCATGCAGAGCCTTACTCCTGGCCAACAGGTGGTCAAGATTGTCAATGATTGTCTGACTGAATTGATGGGCGAAAGCCATGCCGACCTTGATCTTGGCGGAGAAAAACCCGTTTCCGTGATGTTGGTTGGCCTTCAGGGTTCAGGAAAGACGACCACTGCCGGAAAGTTAGCTTTATTTTTGCGAAAAAAGGGAAAGACACCCTACCTTGTTCCTGCAGATGTTTACAGGCCTGCAGCGATTTTGCAATTAATGAAAGTGGCGGGTCAGTTGGATGTGCCCGTTTTCGAATCAACGCCCGATATGGACCCGGTGGAGATTTGTAAAAAAGCCCGCATTTCTGCGCAACAACAGGGGTGCGATGTCCTGATTATCGATACGGCGGGGCGACTTCATATCGATGAAGAGCTGATGGGGGAACTTGGGCGGATTAAAGAAGCCCTTAACCCGTCGGATATTCTTCTGGTGGCCGATGCCATGACGGGTCAGGATGCCGTGAATATCGCCGGAACATTTAATGAGGCCCTGGATATTGGCGGGGTTGTTCTGACCAAGATGGATGGCGATGCACGGGGTGGAGCGGCTTTGTCAATCAAGGCTGTAACCGGAAAGCCTATAAAATTCATCGGGCTCGGAGAAAAATCAAGTGCATTTGAGGTTTTTCATCCGGATCGGATGGCATCGCGGATTCTCGGCATGGGCGATGTGCTCAGCCTGGTTGAAAAAGCCACGGAAATGGTGGATGCCAAGAAGGCAGCTGAACTTGAAAAAAAGTTTCGTAAAAATCAGTTCTCGTTAGATGATTTCAAAGATCAAATGATATCGATACGAAAAATGGGATCCATTGGAGACATGCTTAAAATGATTCCCGGGGTTTCAAACAACAAGCAGCTTAAAAATATCGATGTGGATGAGAAAGAACTGGTTCGTGTGGAAGCCATTATTAACTCCATGACTCCGGAAGAGCGGCGTAAACATCAGATTATCAACGGAAGCAGGAGAAAACGGATAGCCATGGGTAGTGGCACAAAAGTTCAGGATGTTAACAAACTTTTGAAAAATTATACCCAAGTTACGAAAATGATGAAGAAATTTAATAAAGGCGGCATCAGATCACTAAGGGGAATGTTGCCGTTTTAACAAGGAGGATGCGAATGTCAGTAAAAATCAGATTGGCCAGGAGAGGCGCGAAGAAGAAACCGTTTTATCGTATTGTTGTCGCGGACATTGAAGCGCCGCGAGATGGGAAATTTGTTGAAATCTTAGGTACTTATGACCCACTGCAGAACCCTGCAGCCGTGACTCTGAAGGAAGATCGGATCAACTACTGGATCGGTGAGGGTGCTATCCCCACAGGTACGGTCAGTGATATTCTGAAAAGGGAAGGTCTGCCCAAGGTTTCTGCGTAACATCAAATCATCCAGATTCTCAAAGTCTAAAAAGGAGATGAGTTATGAAAGAGCTGATCAACTATATTGCACAGGCACTCGTTGACAAACCAGACGAGGTAGAAGTTTCGGAGATAGAGGGGAACCAGACTTCTGTACTTGAGCTGAAAGTGGCGAAAGAGGATTTGGGGAAAGTGATAGGTAAACAGGGAAGAACTGCAAGAGCCATGCGTACGATTTTGAGCGCTGCCTCTGCCAAAGTCAAGAAACGTACGGTTCTTGAAATTGTAGAATAAGGGAGATGACGGAAGACGATTATATCCTGATCGGACAAATCCGTGGAATACACGGTCTTCATGGAAATATGAAGGTGTATTCCTATACGGAAACCCTGGATTTGTATGAAAAAGGCCTCACACTTCTGATTCGTGAGCCTTCGAAGCCCGGTGAATACCATACGATTAAAGAAGCAAAGCCTTATAAAAAAGGTGTGTTGCTTTCAATCGATGGGATAGAGGATATTTCTTCTGCTGAAAAACTTATTGGTTCGGATATATGGATAGCCAGAGATCTTCTTCCCGAAACGGATGATGATGAATACTACTGGTTTGAAATTATCGGATTGAGCGTTTATACAGTCACAGGGGAAGCTCTGGGCGTGGTGAAATCAATTTTCCCAACGGGCAGCAATGACGTTTATGTTGTTGAATCCAAAGGGGAAGAACGACTCATTCCTGCCCTTGAATCTGTCATCATATCCATAGATTTAGACACGCGCACCATGACGGTTGACCTGCCCGAAGGCTTATGATGGATGTCATCGTTCTGACGATTTTTCCTGAAATGGTTGAACCTTATTTTTCATACGGAATGATACGAAAAGCGCATGAAGACGGCTTTATTCGCGTCTCTGCCATGAATATTCGGGATTATGCCCAGGGAAAACATCGTGTAACCGATGACAAACCTTACGGTGGTGGCTGTGGGATGGTTATGAAACCCGAACCTCTGGCAGCGGCCATTGATTCGGCTCTTCAGAAGTCACCCGGGGCAAAAGTGGTTCACATGACACCCCAGGGTCGGCCGTTTAATCAGGCCATTGCCCAGGAACTGTCACTTTGTGATGGGCTCATTTTTTTATGTGGCCGTTATGAAGGCATTGATGAACGCATCTGTCAGAACTATATTGACGATGAGATATCCATCGGGGATTATGTCCTTACCGGTGGTGAACTCGGTGCTCTGGTTGTGGCCGATGCCGTGATTCGTTTGATACCGGGAGTTCTTGGTGGAGATGACTCGGCTGAAAAAGACAGCTTTGCACACGGTCTTCTGGAACATGCCCAGTATACGAGGCCCTGTGAGTTCGATTCCATGCGTGTTCCCGATGTTCTTTTATCCGGTAACCATGCCTTGATCGATAAATGGCGACTTGAGACCTCTTTGATCAGGACGTTTTTGAAACGACCGGATCTCCTTGGAATACGGTCGTTCAGTGTGGAAGAAAAAAAGATTCTAAAAAACTGGTACCTTAAACTTGAACACATCATACAAGGGGATGGACAAAAATGATCCTCGGGTGCGGTGTGAGCCGGAACATGTATGAATGAGTCAGGTTCTGCCCAACTATATATTGCACTGATTCATCATCCGGTCTTGAATAAAAAAGGGGATGTGATCTGTTCCGCCATAACCAATCTTGATCTTCATGATATTGCGCGGGCGGCACAAACATTTGGTGTTAAACGGTATTATGTGGTTAATCCCCTGACCGATCAGGTTGTTCTTGCTGATAAAATTGTGCATCACTGGACCGAGGGAAAAGGTGGTCAGGTGAATCCGGCCAGGCGAAAAGCCCTTAGCTTGATTCGAATTACATCATCCCTGGATGATGTGATCGAGGATATTGTCCTTGAAAGCGGTCAGCCTGTTAAGGTCATTGCGACCTCGGCCAGGCAAGAGTCTAGCACCATTTGTTTTTCAGATTTAAAAAAGGATTTGGCCTGCGGTGACAGCGTTCTACTTCTTTTTGGAACGGCCTGGGGCCTTGCCGAGGAAATTATGGATAAGGCACACGGTGTCCTTGAACCTGTCATGGGAAATGGAGAATACAACCATCTTTCAGTGCGTTCTGCCGTATCCATTATTCTTGACCGCGTGATGTCATCCAGGGGCCGGTTATGAAAATAGATATAAATTACGATTGGATATTGACGGGTTGATGTTTTGTCTGATATAGACTATCGGATTTTAAAATATGTGTGATTCATGTGATTTTTGTTTGGGAGAAAATAATGGATATCATCAAAAAGATTGAAAATGAGCAGTTGCGCCTTGATATGCCGGCATTCAAGTCCGGAGATACAGTTAAGGTATATGTGAAGATAGTCGAGGGCGAAAAAACCCGTATTCAGGTTTTTGAAGGCGTCGTTATCAGCAAGACCCGCGGTGGAGCTAATGCACATTTTACCGTCCGAAAGATCTCAAGCGGGATCGGTGTTGAACGTGTATTTCCTTTAAGCTCGCCTGTTCTTGATAAAATAGAATTGGTCAGCCGTGGTCGTGTTCGACGTTCAAAAATATACTATCTTCGTGATTTACGCGGTAAAGCGGCACGTATCAAAGAACTCAGAAACTAATTCCGGAAATAGATTTTTTTATTTTTTGAATTTTTCTCTCTGGGCTATTTGTCTGGTCTGAACCGGGGAAAACATGATGTGGTCTTATGAAGAAAAAGCCGCTTTAAGCGGCTTTTTGACGATTGCAGGTGTTGACGAAGCAGGGCGCGGTCCCCTGGCTGGACCTGTTGTTTCCGCAGCTGTGGTTCTCCCGGTTGATTTTCCTTCCGAGGGAATTACCGATTCAAAAAAGTTGAGCCCGGGGAAACGAGATCGGCTTTACGACCGTATCGTTAAAAAAGCCATTGCCGTTGGTGTGGGAATGGCTGAACCCGAAGAAATTGACACCATTAATATTCTTCAAGCCTCCCTTCTTTCCATGGAGCGAGCTGTTCATGATCTTCATGTGATTCCCGATTATCTTCTTATTGACGGAATCTTCACCATTTCATACGATGCACCCCAAGAGGCAATCAAGAAAGGGGATATGCTGAGTATATCCATTGCATCCGCATCCATTGTGGCCAAGGTGACCCGTGACAGGATTATGAAATCCTATGACCTCATCTATCCGGACTATGGGCTGGCCGGGCATAAGGGCTATCCCACAAAAAACCACAAAGATGCCATTGCCGCTTTCGGCGTGAGCCCCATCCACAGAAAAAGCTTCAAAGGGGTCAAAGAATACCTCTGATTTATTATGGACGGGCTTTTTTATATCCGGATGACCGAGCGTGCTATAAATAGGCCGATTTCATCATAAATAAATAGGGCACTGATTGATTCATGCTTAATATTCGTCAACTATTTGGGAAATCCGGAGAAAGTCTTGCCCTAAGCTATTTGAAAAAAAAAGGATACCGGATTTTAGAAACCAATTATCGAAACAAGATGGGTGAAATCGATATTATTGCCTTGGATAAGGATGTGATTGTTTTTGTCGAAGTAAAAACCAGACAGAGCACATTTTTTTCCCATCCCAAGGAAGCGGTGACCGTGACAAAGCAGGTGACAATGTCACGGGTTGCCCAGGCATGGTTGAAGTCCAGGAACAAAAATGATTCCAAAGCCCGATTCGACGTGGTGGCGATTTTGTCTGACAACAACACACATGAGATTGAGTTGATAAAAAATGCCTTTGACCTTAGATCCGGTACATGAAAATGTAATGGCCCCAAAAGGGGTTCTTTATATCGTTGCAACCCCTATAGGGAACTTGGACGATATTACCCTCAGAGCCTTGAATGTACTGAAATCCGTTGATATTATCGCCGCTGAAGACACACGCCATACCGTAAAACTTCTTTCACGATATTCTATCAAAAAGCACCTTTTTTCATTCCATGACCATAATGAACGTGACCGAATGGATATTCTTCTGTCCAAAATCAAAGAAGGAAACAGTGTGGCCCTGGTCTCCGATGCGGGGACGCCGTCAGTTTCCGATCCTGGGTTCAGGCTTGTTCGAGAGGCGGCAAGTCAAGGGCTGACCATTGTGCCCGTGCCTGGAGTGTCTGCTGCAGTCACTGCTCTCTGTGCCTCTGGCCTGCCCACGGATGCCTTTGTTTTCTTAGGGTTCCCCCCCAGAAAAAAAGGAAAGAGAATTGAATTTTTGTCTGATCTGAAAGATGAAAAAAAGACCCTGATTTTTTATGAATCTCCCCATAGGATTATTCAGTTTATTGACGAAGCCATAGACATTCTGGGGCCCAGGGAAGCGGTTCTTGCACGGGAAATGACCAAGATACATGAAGAATTTATAAGGGGCTCTTTTGAGGATATCAAAGGGTCACTATCCCGTAGAGAGCAGATCCGGGGTGAATGTACGCTGATTGTATCAGGTGCCCAGGATTGTGTCGTGGATGTTTCCATGCTGGACCAGGAAATACGTGATAAACTCCTTCGGGGAACACCTCCACCTTCGGTTCTGGCCAAGGATCTTTCCATGAAATATCCGGTGAAGAAGCGTGATATTTATGAAAAGATACTTCGTATACGTGATACACTTACTGGCTAACGATTGCTTGAACGGGAGCAGCCTTAAGATATGCCAAATACTGACGAAATAACAAGCAGATCCAAACAAACTCGGTTCAAGCCCCAGCTGACCATTTCAGTTAAGATGCTTGTCGGCTATATTCCCCTGGTTGTTTTTGCCATTGTGATGTCAATTTATGTTCTTTGGGGCCTGAATACGGTCAATGACATCAATCGTCGAATCATAGAAAATGATACCTCCATTATTTCATTTGCAGGGATGCTGGTTGACGATCTTTTGGGCCAGGAATCCTATGGCCAGAAGTTTGTGATTATGGGCAGCGAAGAAATGAAGGGCCTTTTCCTCCAACGAAGCCAGGATTTCAGGACGGTTCTTTACCAGATGGGGAATACATCCCCGGATGATCGTGATCTGTTGCAAATCATAAGGAGCCTTCATGATGAATACCTCGATTTTTATGAGGATTATTTTAAAATGGACCCGAAAAGTCAGGGACTCGCTAATGAAGCCTATGACAGTCGTATCAAGACGGTTGTTGATCAGATCCTTAAATCCATTGACCGCCTTTCCAGGAGCGTTGAACAGAGGCGCTCCGCAAATCTTTTGAGAATTGGTGAAATCAGCCAACAGATGTTCAGGGTCATATCGGTGATGACATGTGTCGGGATAATTATCGGTATGGGAGCCGCTTTTATAATCACACGGGATGTGTCAGGCGCCATTACCAAGCTGACAAAAGCAACAGACCTGATATCTGAAGGTAAATTTGATCCTGCGCTTCCCCTTGAACGAAATGATGAGCTGGGGGATCTTGCCAGGGCCTTCGGTGAAATGGCCCATCGTTTGTCCCGCTGGGAGGAAATGTATCTGGATGCAAGCCCACTCACCCGATTACCTGGGGGGGTTGCCATTGACAATGTTCTTAAAAAAAGATTGGATGCGGGTAAAGCCATTTCTTTCTGCCTTCTGGATATCGACAATTTCAAGTCATATAATGATAAATATGGTTATTCACGGGGAAATACGGTTATCCAGAATACAGCCAGAATCATTGAAACCACGGTGGCGCGTCTTGGTAATGGGGATGACTTTATCGGGCATATCGGTGGTGATGATTTTGTGGTCATAACCACCCCGGATAAGTATTCCGATTTGATTCAGGAAATACTTGATGACTTTGATAAGGCAATTCCCGGATTATATGATGAAGACGACAGGGCAACGGGATATATCCGGGGTAAGACCAGGCAGGGAGAGCCGGTCAATTTCCCGACCATGACCTTGTCAGTGGCCGTCGTATCCAATGATAAGGTAAATATTACAAATTATTTGGATGTGGGTGAAATCGTTGCAGAACTGAAGGACCACGCCAAACTGATCCCGGGCAGTAAAATGGTGACGAACCGAAGAGCCAGTGATGAAAAAAATGTGTGAACGATTCATGAAAAAGGATATTCCCATGACGATTTATCGGGCAGGTTATCGAGCACTGGCATGTGTCATGAGTTGCCTGATTGTTCTTGTCTTGATGTCATGCATACCCCTTAGAAAGAATGACATTTCATCGAAACCATATCTTATCAAGGACGTTGAACAGAGTTCTTCCATTCAGGGCAATGGGTCAGGTGATGAAAATCCAGCCCCTTGCCTGGGTCTGGATGACTTTCAAGATATTCTGTTTTTTTCTGATCCTTCAAATCCGGGTCTGGATTATGCCCGTGCCATGGAGTCCCTTGCTCTATATTTAGCCCGAAGCAAGGACGAGAATCGCACATCCATGGGAATGCATTTGTCTGCCATGGTGAGAACACTTGACCACCAATCCTCACGCATCCATGGCCTGTTAAAGGAAAATGAAACGTTGAAACATGACAATAACATCCTGACAGAAAGTATAAAAAAAATGGAGGAAAAACTTTCAGAGCTGAAATCCCTGGATATCCGCCTGGAAGAAAAAAGGAGTCAGGCACGTTGATCATGTTTTATAAATTCGTAAAACGTCGACGTATGGCTTATGACGGGTTGGTTTAATAATTATTACTTGCTGTTTCATGGGCAATTCTTTATAAATATCGGATTGATCGACAACGAGAAATTGTTATGAACTCGCAAAAAGTCGACGGATGATTATGGGACTTTTTACGACGCCATCAATTGTAAACGTTTTGAATCATAAACCAGTTATTATGGAGTCAGATATGGATGATCAAAAGAAAGGAACCGGCGAAAAGGGGTTTGTCATGAGTGACGGCGAAAAAATCGATCCCAAAAGTACGCGGATGCCCTTAATCGATTTCTCAACGTTTATATTTTCATTGAATTCCTCTGCTCTGGTTCATCTTGGTATAATCAGCGAACCAGGCAGTGATAAAAAAATGAAAAGTTTGCCCTTGGCAAAGCAGACCATCGACATTCTCGGGATGCTTCAGGAAAAAACAAAGGGAAATCTTACCAATGACGAAGAAAATCTTTTTAAAAACATGCTTCATGATTTAAGGCTGATGTATGTCCGGGAGAAAGACAAAGCCTAAAATGGAATTACTGTCCCCTGCAAAAATCAATCTTTTTCTCCATGTCACAGGCAAACGTTCGAATGGATATCATGACCTTTATATGCTGGTCTCTGCCGTGACGTTGTTTGACCGGATCACACTTGATCCCGATGCAGAAAACTTCACCATTTCATGCTCATCACCCCATATCCCCACCGATGAAACAAATCTGGCTCAAAGGGCAGCACGATTATTCAAGGAACGATTGAATGTTGGGGGTGGGGTGGCCATTCATCTTGAAAAAAATATCCCTGCCGGTGCGGGACTTGGAGGTGGGAGCAGCAATGCTGCTACGGTTCTTAGGGGTTTGAACGCCTATTTCAATAACCCTTTCTCTGACCAGGAGCTGATCAGTATGGGATTGACCTTAGGGTCGGATGTCCCCTTTTTTATCCATGGCCGGCCCGCATGGGTAAGTGGCTTGGGTGAAAAAATTGAATTTTGTGAAAAAATAAAGCCTTACAAGGTGGTCATTATTTTCCCCGGCATTGGGCTTTCCACGGCAGAGGTCTACAAAAAACTGAATTTTGGATTGACAAAAAGTGAAAAAAAAATTAAAAGTCCTCTGTTGAATAAAGGGTTGGTGGACCCGGTAAAGCATCTGTCCAATGATCTGGAAATATCTGCATTCTCAATATGTAGTGATATTAAGGGGTTGAAAGATGTCTTGACGATTCAAAATGCTGAAGGGGTTTTAATGTCCGGTAGCGGATCTTCAGTGTTTGGCCTTTATTCTGATGGAGACCATGCCAGCGCCGCCTGTGAGAACATAAAAAAATATGCTCTCGAACAGGGCGGTACCAAAAAATGGCAGGTGTTTCTGGCCGATATAATTATGTGATTATTGGGGCGTCGTCAAGCGGTAAGACACAGGATTTTGATTCCTGCATTCGGAGGTTCGAATCCTCCCGCCCCAGCCATTTTGATAACGTTAAACTGCTTGATCCGGGAAAAGGGAAACATGAACGATCTTTCGATATTTACCGGTAACTCAAACCCTGGCCTTGCCGATAAAGTCTCCAAGTACCTTTTTAAAAAACTTGGAAGCGCCAAGGTCAACCGATTCAGTGATGGTGAGATACAGATTGAGATTAAGGAAAATGTTCGTTCGAAAGATGTTTTCATTATTCAATCCACATGTAATCCGGTCAATGACAATCTCATGGAACTTCTGTTGATGCTTGATGCCATGAGACGATCATCCGCATCTCGTATCACGGCCGTTATTCCTTACTACGGTTATGCGCGTCAGGATAAGAAAGTCGCCCCACGTGTCCCCATTTCAGCCAAAGTCGTGGCAGATTTGTTGACCCATGCCGGGGCAAACAGGGTCATTACCATGGATCTCCATGCCGGACAGATCCAAGGTTTTTTTAATATCCCCGTTGATAATCTGTACGCGGCTCCGGTTTTGATCGAGCATATCCGGCATAAGTTCTGCGATCAGGATCTGGTGGTGGTATCACCCGATGCCGGAGGCGTTGAGCGTGCACGTGCATTTGCGAAACGCCTGGACGCGGGACTTGCCATTGTTGACAAACGGCGTGACAAGCCAAACGAGGCCAAAGCCATGGCAGTTATTGGTGATGTTGCCGATAAAGTGGCTATTATTCTTGATGATATGGTTGATACAGCCGGAACACTTACGGAAGCGTCAAACGCCATCAATGAAAAGGGAGCAAAAGAAGTTCATGCCTGCTGCGCTCATGCTGTTTTATCAGGGCCTGCAGTGGGTCGAATAGAGAAATCGGCATTAAAAACTCTGGTGACGACCGATACAATTCCTTTGAGTGAAGAGGCAACGATGTGTGATAAGATTGAGGTTCTTTCTATTGCACCTCTTGTTGGTGAAGCGATCATACGAAGCCACAGGGGTGATTCCGTCACCACACTGTTTGTGTAGAACATGCCGCTAAATATAATAATGTTATGTGGGTTAGGAGGATTAACTTTTGGAACTTTTTGAGCTAAAAGCAAATATACGCGAGAACACAGGGAAGGGAACCGCACGGAAACTTCGCATGAACGAAAGTATTCCTGCAGTCCTTTACGGACCGAAAACCGAACCTATCAGCCTGACAGTCCATTCAAAGCTGATTGAAAACGCTTTTAAAGAGAGTGAACGCTCTCAGGTTCTGGTCAATTTAACGGTGCTGGACGCAGATGGAAAAGAAATACGTACATGTCCGGCCATTATCAAGGACGTCCAATTATCACCCCTTTCAAAAGAACTCCTTCATACGGATTTCATGGAGATAGACCTGAGTAAAAAAGTCCGGGTGAATGTTCCTGTTGAACCGATCGGTAAATCAAAAGGCGTCGAACTGGGAGGTCTGCTTCAGGTGATCCGCCGTGAACTTGAGGTTTTTTGCATGCCCCTTGAAACCCCTGAAAGTATCCAGGTGGATATAACCAATCTGGACGTGGGTGATTCTGTCCATGTGCATGAAATCAAGGTGGATGGCATTGAAATCCCCTCGGATGTAAACTTTACCGTGATCACCATTGTCGCACCTAAATCAGGTCCTGCAGGTGAGGGTGAAGAAGAGGACGAAGGGACAGAAGCGAGCGCATAGCGTGCGTCTCCACTTACGATCAGTACCACGGTGGGGCAGTGTTTGCTCTTTTATAAATTGAACGCAGCGTGATGGGGTATGTATGTCCGATAAGAGAATTGTCCTCATAGCCGGTCTTGGCAATCCCGGGGATAAGTATGAAAAAACCCGGCACAATGCCGGATTTCTCGTTGTCGATGGGCTTTCTCACTCTTTTTCAATCCCTCTTGTCAAAAACAAGTTTGATCTTGTCTTTGGTCGGGGGACCATGGAGGGTGTTGATGTCATTCTCGCAAAACCCATGGCATATATGAACAGAAGTGGCCCTCCCATAAAAAAGCTTGCGGATTATTACGGAATTAAATGTGAGGATCTTTTTATCATTTATGATGATATTGATCTCACGTTCGAGCGGATAAGAATAAAGGAAAAAGGGGGTCATGGGGGTCATAATGGAATAAGGTCCCTTATTGATGCCTTCGGGACAAATGACTTTCCTCGTCTTCGTTTGGGCATAGGACGTCCTGGTTCGTCGACCGATGTCACCGGACATGTACTGGGGAGATTTACTGTAGAAGAAGCAGAAATTTTTACCAGGATGGTTGATTGTGCTGGAAAAGCTGTTGTCGCTGTTTTAAAAGACGGGTTAACAGTGGCTATGAACAATTTTAATTGTTTGAGATAGTGTTCACGTTTTAAAACTTTTTAACTATTTTGATGGAGGTAAGAATGGAAAATTTACCGTTGTTGTGTACGTATGCGGGTCTTGCCGGTGTTGCTTTTGCAATTGCCATGGCAATTGCCGTAAAAGCGGCTCCCGCAGGTAACGAAAAAATGAATGAAATTGCCGATGCGATTAAAGCGGGTGCCATCGCTTATCTTAATCGTCAGGCAAAAAGCATGGGTATTACCGGTATCATTATTGCCGCAATTATCTATTTTGCTCCCGGTTATGGCCTTTATGCCACATTAGGCTTTGTGGTTGGTGCTCTTGCATCTTACCTTGCAGGCTATGTCGGAATGCGCGTTTCCGTTATCGCCAATGTGCGAACTGCTGAAGCTTCACGTCACGGCCTCAATGCCGGTCTTCGTATGGCTTTCAATGGCGGTACAGTTACAGGTATGATGGTTGCCGGTCTTGCCCTTACCGTTTGTGCAGGTCTCTATACATTCCTTGTTTTCAAAGCCATTGATCCTAAACAGATCAACGTTGCCCTTATCGCCCTTGGTTTTGGAGGTAGTCTTATCTCTATCTTCGCCCGTTTGGGTGGTGGTATTTTCACCAAAGGTGCTGATGTTGGAGCTGACCTTGTAGGTAAAATCGAAGCCGGTATTCCCGAAGATGACCCACGAAACCCTGCAACCATCGCAGATAACGTCGGTGACAACGTGGGTGACTGTGCCGGTATGGCTGCCGATCTTTTCGAAACGTATGCGGTAACCACCGTTGCGGCCATGGTTCTTGCTGAGATTCTTTTCCCGAAAAACAACATGGCCATTATTCTTCCCCTTATTTTGGGTGCCATTTCAATTTTTGCTTCCGGTATTGCGACATTTTTTGTTCGCCTTAACGAAGGTGACGATTACATCATGGGTGCTCTTTATAAAGGACAGTTCGGAGCTGCTATCATCGCTGCTGCCGGGTTCTTTTTCGTATTCAAGAAAATCGGTGTTATTGGTGACTACACTGTAGCTCAGCTTTATGCAAGTTCTCTTGTTGGCCTTGTTCTTACCGTTGTGATCGTTATTATCACAGAATACTACACCGGTATTTACGCACCGGTTAAAGGTATTGCCGAAGCGTCAACAACCGGTCATGGTACAAACATGATCGCTGGTCTTGCCGTATCCATGGTTTCAACGGCAGCTCCTGTTCTTGCCATCTGTGCTTCAATCTATACTGCTAATCATTATGCCGGCCTTTATGGTATTGCTATTGCCGCTGTTTCCATGCTGTCCATGACAGGTATGGTTATTGCCATCGACGCATACGGTCCTATTACCGATAACGCCGGTGGTATTGCAGAAATGGCCGGTATGGATGATTCTGTTCGTGCTGTAACTGATCCTCTGGATGCTGTTGGTAACACCACAAAAGCTGTAACCAAAGGTTATGCCATCGGTTCTGCAGCCCTTGCAGCCATGGTTCTTTTTTCAGCTTACACCCAGGAATTTGCACATGCCGGTACAAAACTTCTCTTTGACCTTTCACAGGTTGAAGTTCTGATCGGTCTTTTCATTGGTGGTCTTCTTCCTTACCTGTTCGGTGCCATGGCCATGAAAGCAGTTGGTAAAGCCGGTCATGCTGTTGTTAACGAAGTTCGTCGTCAGTTTAAAGAAATTCCGGGTATCATGGAAGGTACAGCCAAACCTGATTACGCTGCATGTGTTGACATCGTAACCAAGTTCGCTCTTTCCGAAATGATGATTCCTGCACTTCTTCCGATCGTCGTTCCTGTTATCGTTGGTTTTGTTCTTGGGCCAGAAGCTCTTGGCGGACTCCTCATTGGTAGTATTATTACCGGTCTTTTCGTGGGTATCTCCATGACAACCGGTGGTGCTGCATGGGATAATGCAAAAAAATACATCGAAGACGACCATTACGGCGGAAAAGGCAGCGATGCCCATAAAGCTGCTGTTACCGGTGACACCGTAGGTGACCCCTACAAAGATACAGCCGGTCCTGCGATCAACCCGATGATTAAAATCCTCAACGTTGTCGCACTTCTTCTGGTTCCCTTTATTGGCTAAGCCAGCGGACCGATAGAAAGTTGATCTCCTAAGGGGGTGGCGTAAGCCACCCCCTTTTTTTATTGAACAAAATCTTCGACTGTGATATAACATGAATACGTTTGATTATTGTCTTACTATTACAATTTAATGGGTTCAGCACGACGGCATAATGCGAACTGTTAACGTCATTGTTGACGTTTATAGCTTCGTGTACCTCAACGCTAATTCAAGGGGATAAGTGTTGCTGTCGGGCGTCTCACAGGTGGTGAAAATGGAACAGGATGCGATAAGAGCGTTTCAGGTAGGCGACCTTGCGGTTTATCCCGCACATGGAGTCGGCCGGATAGAGTCCATCGAATCGCGTGAAATCGGTGGCGAGGATATGGACTTTTATATTATGAAAGTTCTTGAAAACGGTATGGTTATAATGATTCCGACCAGTAATGTGGAATCAGTCGGCTTGAGAAGCTTGATTGGCGAAAGCGATATCCCAAAAGTTTACGAAATCATAACCAAGAAAAAAGATTGCTCACTGGATAACCAGACGTGGAACCGACGATACAGAGAATATATGGATAAAATCAAAACCGGTTCACTCTTTGATGTGGCCGAAGTCTTCCGCGATCTCTTTCTGCTTCGACTGACCAAAGATCTATCCTTTGGGGAACGAAAGTTACTCGACACAGCCCAGAGCCTTCTTCTCAAAGAACTCTGTACAGCCAAAGATATGAATGAAAAAGAAATGATGGCTGAAATCGAATCTTTATTTGTAAAAGCCGGTTGTAACCCGGATGCTCAGGCCAGTTAGACAGGTGAGGCCATTCTGAGCGAAAAAATGGTGGATAAACAAGGCGCTTTTAAGATCGTTGCAAATGACAATGACTATGGAAAGCGCCTTGACTATTTTTTGAAAGAAGCCATAGACCAAGGACAGCGATCCCGCATTGTTGATTTGGTCAAACAAAAGTCCATTTTCGTCAACGGATCGTCCAAAAAACCCTCGTATAAACTAAAGCCCGGTGACATTGTCACGGGAGACATTCCCCCCATTGAACACATTCCCTTTGAACCTGAAGACATCAGTCTGGACATTCTGTTCGAGGACAAGGATATGGTTGTGATAAACAAGCAGGCCGGGCTGGTGGTCCATCCTGCGCCGGGAAACTGGACAGGGACTCTGGTCAATGGCCTTCTCTACCATTACCCTGGCATACAGTCCTGTGACGATGAAATCCGCCCCGGGATCGTTCATCGGCTGGACAGGGATACCTCGGGGGTCATGGTCGTTGCCAAGAACAGAGACGCCCTTTTTAAGCTATCTGAATTGTTTCGAACACGTGAGGTCACCAAGCGATACCTCGCCATTGTTCATGGTGTTGTGAAACAGGACGCGTCCATCATCGATTTAAGCATTGGCCGGCATCCTGTGGACAGAAAAAAAATGAGCACCATGAGTCCACGCGGAAAAAAGGCCGAAACCCATTTTCGTGTTGAAAAACGATATCCCCATGCAACGGTCTTACAGTGCGAGATTAAAACAGGCCGAACACATCAGATCCGCGTTCATTGCCAGTCCATGAACCACCCCTTGGTGGGCGATAAAATTTATATCGGTGGAAAACGAGTTGTAAAAAAAGGGGAGATATCCCCATGGGAGCGGACTTTAAATGATGTCAAACGCCAGATGCTTCATTCCTTTTTTTTAAAATTTACTCATCCGGTAACCGGAAAAAACGTTGAATTCCAGGCTCCCTTACCCCAGGACATGCTTGCACTTATCAACGAACTTGAGCTATCCATTGCGGCTGATATACCTGCTTCATAAATCATTCTATTAATCTACGTCCCTTTGTTTGATGAACTCCTAAAAAATCGACAGATGACTATGGAAAAATGCCCATAGGCAAGGCATCGTGTTTGGCCGGGCGTGAAGGCATACTTTTACTTGTATGTCGAACGTCAGGCCAAACGCTATAACGCCGCATATGGGCCATTTTACGACGCCATCTTGTTTAAAAAAACTTGCGGGATAATAATAAGGAAATTAATCATTTAAAACAAGTCCCTCCAAAATCCTTCAAAAAGCCCTTGACTAATCCGGCATTGTTTATAATAGTGTCCCGAAAATCTGTTGTGTTGCAATAGCAGATAGTGCTTCATTCATTTATATATATTAAAAATTGTTTAACTATTTTCGTCGTAATAAGGTGTCTGCGCTAATCGACCTTGTTAAGAGGGGGGTCATCCGATGACTGAAAGCTGCCTCACTGACTACATGTACATTCTTTTGTTCATGGTGGGAGGATGTCTTGCCGTATTTTTACCCTTCGTTATTGCCTATTATCTCCGTCCCAAAACAACAGAATATGTGAGATCGTTTCAGGCCTATGAGTGCGGCGTTACTCCCTTTAATCAGATGTGGGATTATCGTTTTGGTGTTTCATACTATTTATATGCACTTATTTTTCTAGCCTTTGATGTGGACGTACTTTATCTATTTCCTGTTGCCACGGTGTATAACACGGATGTTGTATCCAAGATCAGGGGTATTTCAGAATTGTTTATTTTCATAGGTATTTTGTCGCTGGCTATCATTTATGCCTGGGTCAAAGGAGTTTTCAAGTGGGAGAGGAAAATAAAATCATAAAACAGGTTGACGCGTTTGCATGTCAGCTTCGTGAAGAATCGGATCAAGGCGCCATTGAGCATGAAGGGGCTCTTCTGAGTCAGCTTCTTCTGACAGACAAAGTTCTTAAAGTCTGTCAGGCAAACTCCTTGTGGCCCCTGACCTTTGGTTTGGCCTGTTGTGCCATTGAGATGATGGCCACGGGTATGGCCAGAATCGATATCTCCAGGTATGGCGCTGAAGTTTTCAGGCCATCGGCAAGACAGTGCGACCTTTTGATCATATCCGGTACGGTCAATAAAAAAATGGCCCCGGCGGTGGTGACACTCTATGAACAGATGCCAGCGCCCAAATGGGTCATTGCCATGGGGAACTGTGCCATTTCAGGGGGGCCCTTTGCCGTTGAGGAAAACTACAATGTCATTGAAGGGGTCGATAAGATTATACCTGTTGATGTGTATATTCCCGGATGTCCTCCGCGGCCTGAAGCTCTTATCGAAGGGATTTTGAAACTCCAGGAGAAAATCGCCGGGGTCCGGCATCCCTGGCCCCAGAGAAAGATGCCTGAAAATCCGGAGGTAATAAAGATATGAGCCTGACACAAGAACTTATCAGCACCCTTACTGCCATGCAGGTTGAGGCAGGAGAAACTGACTATTCAAAATGTGGATACCATATTGGGGTTCATCTTAAAGACGACCAGGTGAGAAACTTTGCCCAGGCTATGCTTGAAAAGGGTTTCTACCTGGATTTTGTTACGGCCATTCATGTCACGCCTCAATTTCAGATCGTGTATCAATTTGCAAAATTTGAAGAGGCTTGCCGGGTGAATGCCAAAGCTCTTGCCCTTGACGATGGGTCCATTCCGACCATCTCGGATATTTATCATGGTGCAGACTGGCACGAACGAGAAACCCATGACTTTTATGGCGTTTCCTTCACGGGCCACCAGGATCTGAGAACGCTTTTGCTTTGTGACGAGGACAGCGATTTGAAACCCCTTCTGAAAAAAGAGGAAAAGCTGTTATCCATTGAAGGAATTACCCGGAAGGCCGTTGAAAACAAAGATACAAAGGCTGAAAAAACGGAAAAAACGAATCATAGCCCGGAGCAAGAGTGATGGCAACACAAACAAAATTTGACACCCAGGATAAACATCGTTTTTTATTGAACATGGGACCTCAGCATCCTGCAACCCACGGGGTTTTACGCGTTGTTCTTGAAATGGACGGCGAGTATACCATGGGCATTGATCCCATCCTCGGCTACGGACATCGAATGCAGGAAAAAATGGGTGAGAGCAAGGTCTGGCCAGGTTTTTATCCCAACACAGGCCGAATGGACTATGTTGGCGCCATGCCTTTCAACCATGGGTATGTTGCTCTGATTGAGCGCATGGCCGGCGTCACCGTTCCGGAACGTGCCGAGTACATCCGTGTGATCACCTCGGAATTGAACAGGATTTCAAGCCATCTTCTTGGAATTGGAGCCTATGTTCTTGATCTTGGAGCCTTTACGCCGATTCTGTATGCCTTTGATGATCGCGAAGACATTCTTGACGCCTTGGAAGATATCACCGGATCACGGTTGACTTATTGCTACTACCGTGCGGGAGGTGTTTCCAAAGATATCGATGATACCTTTATAAGACGAACACGGGCATTCATTGAGAACTTTAGAACACGCATCCCCATGTACAACGACCTTGTGACCAATAATATTATTTTCATCAAACGGACCAAGGATGTGGGTATCATTACAGCGGATATGGCCCGGCGTTACGGTGCAACTGGTCCGGTTTTAAGGGGATCGGGTATTGCCTATGATATCCGTAAAAGTGAACCGTACTCGGTCTACTCTCAGTTTGATTTTGACATTCCCACCGGAGAAAACGGCGATTCCCTGGACAGATACAATGTTCGGATCCATGAAATGGAACAGAGTTTAAGGATCATTGAGCAGGCGTTGGATAAATTGCCCGACGGGCCTGTGTATGAAAAGCCCAAGAAAGTAAAGCTCCAGCCCGGTGACTGCAGTTTCTCCGTCGAAACGGCTCGGGGCGCACTCACCTATTATCTTGTGGGTGATGGCAGTGAAACACCTTACAAATTAAAAATCAGAGTTCCTTCGTTCAGTAATTTGAGCCTGCTCAGAGAAATGTGCGAAGGCATGCTTATCGCAGATCTTGTTTCTGCCATGGGTAGCCTTGATCTGGTTATTCCGGAAATCGACAGGTAGGGTATATGGAACAGATTATCAAATTCATTCAGACGTACAGTTTATTGCGGATGCTTCTGGCCTTTTGCTGCCTGATCGGGATTATATTTGCAAATGCCATTGTCATGGGTTACCTGGAACGCAAGATCGCAGCACGAATTCAGCGCCGATGGGGACCCATGGAAGTCGGTCTTCAGGGTTGGCTCCAGATGATTCTAGATGGGGTTAAAATTCTGAGCAAACAGCTGATCGTGCCCAAGGATGCCAACAGATTCCTTTTTCGGCTGGCACCTCTTCTTTGTTTCACGCCGGTGGCCATGGTATTTGTCGCTCTTCCTATTAGTCGATCCTTGTACGGTATCAACCTGAATATCGGCCTTATCTATATCATCGCCATGGGGTCCATCAATGTGTTTTCCATTCTGATTGCAGGATGGAGCTCAAATAATAAATATTCATTGTTCGGTGCCATGCGATCGGTGGCCCAGAACATCGCTTATGAAGTTCCGATTCTTTTGTCGCTTCTTGCGGTGGTCTTGACAACGTCCACCTTTGACCTCCAGGAAATTGTCAAGGCACAGAGCGGCCCTATCTGGTTCGTTCTTTATCCAAATCTGTTTGTGGCCTTTGTGATCTATCTGATCGCCGGATGCGCCGAAACCAACAGGGCGCCCTTTGACCTTCCCGAGGCTGAAAGCGAACTTACCGCGGGTTACCACACCGAATACAGTGGATTTGCCTTCGGACTCTTTGCCATTGCGGAATACGGCAACCTCTTTATTATGGCTTCCATTGCCACCATAATGTTTCTGGGTGGTTGGAATGGTCCTTTTGGATTTTTAAGCGGCCCTGTCATGGGGGCAATCTGGTTTTTGTCGAAAGTATTTATCCTAATGCTGACCATGATGTGGGTCAGATGGACCTATCCCAGGGTCCGTTTTGATCAGCTCATGAACCTTGCATGGAAATACCTGATCCCCTTTTCATTGGTCAATCTTTTAATTACAGCATTGGTAGTGAAGATAATATGAGCGGATATTTTAGTGAAATATATACCGGTGGAAAAAGTCTTCTCATTGGTCTGGGCGTAACCTTCAGGGCGTTTATCAAACCCGTTGTCACGGTTCAGTATCCAAGGGAAAAGATAGACGTAAGCCCCAATATCCGGGGCCACATCGAACTCATTAAATGTAACGACATCGAGGCAAAACATGATTGCCGTGTTTGTGGCATGTGTGCAAAAAACTGCCCCTGTAACTGTATTGTCGTTGAGGGTGAAAAACAGGAAGGCGTCAAGGGTAAGGTCCTCACCGTATTTACGGTGGATTTCACCAAGTGCAGTCTTTGCGGACTTTGCGTGGAAACATGCAGCCGTTCAGCTTTGCGGTTTTCCAATGAATACGAACTCGCCGGTTTTACACGTGAAGAGTTCCATTTTGATTTGATCAAGCGGCTTGAGGAAAAATAATGAATGCGTATTACCAGTTTGTCGCGGAAGTTTTTTTTGTCATGTTTATTCTGCTCACACTCATAGGTAGCTGGCTTGCCGTGAATGCGCGGATTCTTATGCACTCGGTTCTGGGCCTTGCGGTCAGTCTTCTGGGTGTGGCCGGGCTTTATTTTTACCTGGGAAGCATGTTCCTGACCATGATGCAGATTCTGATTTATATGGGAGCGGTCTGTATCGTTCTTGTCTTTGGAATCATGGTGGGCTACACACCCAACGAAAGTGCCGATAAACATGAACTCAGCAGAAACATGATGCTTGGTCTGGTGACATCAGGCGTTGCTGCCTTTCTGCTGATTGTGGTTGCCATAGGAAAAACAACCTGGACACAGGCGGTACAGACAACAGGAAATTTCAGTATCGAGTGGCTTGGGAAGAGTCTGCTTCTTGAATACTGTCTGGCCTTTGAACTTATTTCGGTTGTTCTGTTGATCGCCATTGTCGGGGCAATTATTTTAGCACGTGGTGGAAGGGAGGAAGAGATATGATCTTATTAAGCCAGAGTTTAAATACCTATCTCATTCTTGCAGTGTTTCTCCTTGTGATCGGGATTTACGGGATGATCCGCCACAAGACGTTCATAGGTATGCTTGTTTCGACTGAACTTGTGTTAAATGGCGCGGGATTGAATTTCATGGCCTTTAACAAATTTACGGGACCGGACCCGGCTGTCGGCCAGGTTTTTACCTTGTTTATCATGGGGATTGCAGCAGCGGAAGCGGCTATTGTGGTGAGCTTTATTCTTGCTGTTTACCGCAAGTACCAAACGAGCGATCCTGAAAATGTCAACGGACTTCAGGGTTAACTGTAACGGATTAAAGTACTTATTGGGTATTTACTGAGAAGGTTTATTATTTTATGGATATTTCAAACACACCCAGCTTGATTTTTCTGACGACGGCCATACCCATGATTACATCGTTGTTTTTGATGGTATCTGGAAAACGTCCGAATGTCCGCGAGTCCTGGTCAGTCATAGGAGCGATACTGACTTTCCTTTCCGTCCTGAATCTTCTGCCCTATATCTTGTCAGGCGTTCCCCTTGAGCATACTTTTTTTACGATTTACCCTGGTGTATGTGTTAAATTCAGGCTTGACGGCATGGGTCTCCTTTTTGCCGGTACCTCATCCTTTTTATGGATCCTTGCCGCATTTTACTGCGTGGGATACATGCGGGGACTTGATGAACATGCCCAGACACGGTTTTACGCATGCTATGCCATCTCGGTGGGCGGAGCCATGGGAGCCGCCTTTGCTGGCAATCTTTTTACACTTTACCTTTTCTATGAAATCGTATCCATTGCAACCTATCCTCTGGTCATGCATCATCAGGACAAGGAAGGCTATGAGGGTGGGAAAAAATACATTGTCTATCTTTTCTTTACCTCCAAAGCGTTCCTGCTCACCGGTATGGTTCTCTTGTACATGCAATGCAATACCTTGGATTTCGATGCAACGGGAATTGTCAATGGGATCTTGCCTGCAGGCGCTAACCGTACCCTGGTGACCATCACCTACCTGATGTTTTTGTTCGGTTTTGCCAAGTCGGGGATCATGCCCCTTCATAACTGGCTCCCGTCAGCCATGGTCGCCCCCACTCCGGTCAGTGCCCTTCTCCATGCGGTGGTGGTTGTTAAGGTCGGTGTGTTCTCAACGGCCCGTGTCATGCTCTCAATTTTCGGAACACAACTTCTTTCGGATACGGGACTTGGAATTTTTACGGCCTATTTTGTGTCCATCACCATTGTAACGGCCTCGGTGATCGCCCTGACCAAAACCAATTTGAAAGCAAGGCTGGCCTATTCAACGGTCAGTCAGTTATCCTATATTCTTCTGGGTGTGGCCATGCTCACGCCCAACAGCGTGACCGGTGGTCTGATTCATATCACCAACCATGCGTTTTCAAAAATCACACTCTTCTTCTGCGCGGGCTGCATCTTTGTGGCTACCGGGAAGAAGGATATCAAGGAAATGGGCGGGCTTGGATACAGGATGCCCTTTACCATGGTGGCATTTGCCCTGGCTTCCTTAAGCATGATCGGCGTTCCGCCGGTCTCCGGTTTTGTCACCAAGTGGTATCTGGCCATAGGAGCCATGGATATCCACAACTGGATCATTCTGACCATTTTGCTGGTGAGCAGTCTATTGAATGCGGGCTATTTTGTTCCGGTTGTTATTCAGGCTTTCTACGGGAAACCTCTTCCCGAAGATGAAGGGTTGACAACGAGTCTTGAAAAGAGACCCCTGATCTTGTTCATGGTGATTCCGCTCATGATAACGGCTGCATTTTCCGTTATCTTCGGATTTTATCCTGATTTGTTCATCAGGTTAGTCGGTGCAGTGGATAAAGGTTTTTTTGGACATATAATTAATGGAATAGCGGGGTCATGATGGCTAGATTGATCACTTATCTGCGGGACCATTCCCGGGCATTGAAATATGTATTTTTTGCCTATCTTGTTTTTACAATTGCCTTTGATTATTTTGCCGAAAGGCATGTGCCCCATTTCTTCGGTGATTCGATCATAGGATTCTGGGCTTTTTTCGGAACGGTAGGATGCCTTGGAATGGCGGTTGTCTGTAAGGGGCTGTATAACAACTGGCTGCATCAGGATGAGGATTATTATGATAAGTAACAGTATTTTTATGCACCCGGCAACCTTGTTTATTCTGGGTGCGCTATTATTGCCGATCTTAAAACGCATCCATATCAGTTTGCAGAAAGTCATTCTTGTGGTGATTCCCATTCTTGCAATCATTCAGATTTATCATCTGCCTGATAGCTTCGGGATAACACGGTATATGGGCTTTGACCTTATTTTCGGCCGTGTGGACCAACTGACCCGGGTGTTTTTGAATGTCTTTACGATTATGGCCCTGATCGGAACCATCTATGGCCTTCATGTGAATGAAAGCGGTCAGCATATAGCCGGATGGCTCTATGTGGCCGGTTCATTGGGAGTGACCCTATGCGGGGATTATCTGACCCTTTTTATATTCTGGGAACTCATGGCCTTTGCTTCCACCTTTCTTGTCTGGTATCGCAAGAAAAAACGTTCCATTGAAGCAGGGTTCAGGTATCTTCTCGTTCATACGGCAGGCGGTCTGATTCTCCTTGCCGGTATCTTTCTGCGATACAAAAATGTGGGTATGGAAGGCCTTCGCTTTGAACAAATTGCGGTGGATGGAGCAACCCTTGCTGATTATCTGATCATGATCGGCTTTATGTTGAATGCAGCTGTTCCACCTATCCACGCCTGGCTGCCCGATGCCTATCCCGAAGCCACGGTGACCGGGGCGGTTTTCATGTGCGCCTTTACCACAAAAACAGCCGTTTATGTTCTGGCTCGTGCCTTTCCGGGCTTTGAAGTTTTGGCCATCATGGGAGCCATCATGACGCTCTATGGTGTCGGCTACGCGATCATTGAGAACGATGCCCGAAGGATTTTAGCCTATCATATTGTCAGTCAGGTCGGTTACATGGTCTGCGGCATTGGAATCGGCACGGCCATGGCCATCAACGGTGCCTGTGCCCATGCCTATGCCCATATCCTCTATAAAGCCCTTCTGTTCATGGGCGTGGGTGCTGTTCTGGAAATGACCGGGAAATCCAAACTCAGCGAGCTTGGCGGCTTGTACGCCAAAATGCCATTGGCTTTGATATTCACCGTCATCGGCGGCATATCAATCTCGGGTTTTCCTCTGACCAGCGGGTTTATCAGTAAGTCCATGATTATTGCAGCTGCCGGTGAAAATCACCAGGTTGTGATCATGGTGATGCTTCTTTTGGCTGCCGTGGGAACCTTTCTTTCTGTGGGCATTAAACTGCCCTACTTTATCTGGTTCGGCGGTAAAAAAGACAGTGAATGTAAAATTGATGCCAAGGACGCCCCCTGGAACATGACCCTGGGTATGGCCATGGCAGCGTTTTTCTGTATTGCCCTGGGTTTCAAAGGTCATTTCTTCGGGTATAACTGGTTGTATGACATGCTTCCCACAGCGGTTCACTGGGATCCCTATACATCCTATCACCTGTCTGAGACCTTTCAACTGTTAGGCTTTACCGGTTTTGGTTTCTATCTTCTGGTGAAATTCCTGAAACCCAAGCCTTATATTGCCCTTGACCTGGACTGGTTTTACAGAAAGGGTGCCCGGGTGTTCATGTGGTTTGCGTCAAAACCCATCAATGCTGTGAATGAATTTGCAGACAATGTATGGAAAAATATCGGGATCGCCTTTACCATGCTCGTGGCCAGGTTTTTCTCATGGTTCGATAAGGAAGCGATTGACTGGGTCATTGATGGCTCGGCCCAATCTGTTGTTGAAGGCGGGAATCAATTACGTCAGATAGAAACCGGAAAAATTCAGCAGTACATTGGCGCTGCTGTCTTGATCATGTTTGTCATTTTGCTTGCCGTTGTCCTTAATGCATAAATGGATGTGATCCCAAAATAATTTTCGACTATTATTTAGGAAGAATGGGAAAGTATGGAACACTATTTAATTGAAAATGCACTGAGTTATCCCATATTGACGGTTTTAATCCTTGTGCCCCTCATTGGTGCAGGTGTTACTTTATTCCTTAAAAGTGATTTAATGATTAAAGCATGGGGATTGATGGTTACCGTTTTAACGGCTGCTTTATCACTGCCCCTGTTTTTCAACTGGGATTTTCAGACACCCAAGTATCAATTTGCCCAGCTCTCGGAATGGTTTCCTATTCTTCACCTGAATTATGTGGTGGGAGTGGATGGCATCAGCGTCCTTCTGGTTCTTCTGACCACCTTTGTGATGCCCCTTTGCATTCTCTGTTCCTGGACATATATCAAGACACGATTCAAGGAGTTTGTTCTGGTCACACTTCTGATGGAAACAGCCATGATCGGTGTTTTTATCAGCCTGAACACCGTCCTTTTCTTTGTTTTCTGGGAAGCCATGCTGGTTCCCATGTATCTTCTGATCGCCATATGGGGCGGTGAGAGAAAAGATTATGCATCCATCAAGTTTTTTCTCTACACCCTTTTGGGAAGTATTTTTCTTCTGGTATCCATTGTGGCCCTCTACGTTAAAACAGGGACCTTTTTTATCCCTGAACTGATGACCCACACCTACAGTTTCGGCTTTCAGATGTGGATTTTTCTTGCCTTTACTCTTGCTTTTGCCATCAAGGTTCCCATGTTTCCATTTCACACATGGTTACCGGCTGCCCATGTTGAAGCCCCTGTGGCAGGCAGTGTGATTCTTGCAAGTATTCTTTTGAAAATGGGCGGTTATGGTTTTTTAAGGTTCTGCCTTCCCATGGCACCGGCTGCAACCAATTATTGTATGCCATACCTGATTTTGTTTTCAGTGATATCCATTGTGGTGGGCGGGTACCTGGCTCTGGGCCAGTCCGACATTAAAAAGTTGATCGCTTATTCCAGCGTGGGCCATATGGGGTTTGTGACCCTGGGTATTTTTCTGCTCAGCGACGAAGGTCTTAAAGGCGCCATGATGCAGATGATCAATCACGGCGTGACCACGGGTGCACTGTTCATCCTGGTGGGGATCATATATGAGAGGACCCACAGCAGGGAGATTGCTGACAATTCGGCCCTGGGTATGCTGATGCCTGCCTATGTGACCTTTTTGGTTCTTTTCTCTTTGGCATCTTTTGGCTTCCCTGGAACAAACGGTTTTGTGGGTGAGTTCCTGGTTCTTCTGGCTGTTTTTAAAACCCATAAAGTTGCCGGTGCTTTCAGCATCGTGGGAGCTATCCTCGCGGCGGCATACATGCTGCGTCTTGTACAGAAAATGGTCTGGTCCGATTCGGACGGGCATGCCCACCATGATCATGGCGATGGACACGGAGATAGTCATGGCGGCCATCATGCACTTTATGATTTAAACATGCGTGAAGCTGGCACCCTTATTTTTCTCCTCTGCTTCGTGTTCTGGATCGGCTTGAATCCCAAACCCCTGCTTGATGTCATGGATGTCAGCGTGACCCATCTTTTGCAGCAGGTCAGTGATGGGGCGCAGATTATTCCGACAGGTGGTGAACATGGTGGCGGACATCATGCCTCACTCATGGAATGGGGTCAGAATATAAAGCAGTTTTTTGCTTTCAGATAATGGATGATCTATAGAAGCTTTGGAAAACGAATTTTCCATGATTTAATGAAGATTGGCGTAAGGAATATATGAACATGTCTCTATTTCTACCAGAGTTGGCACTGATATCAATGGCCTTGGTTTTCTTTTTCATGTCCCTTGGAAAGCCTAAATCCTCTTTTCTTCAAGGGGTTGCCCTTGCCCAGGCTGCGATTGTCGTTTTCATTGCTCTGTTTGCATTCAAGTTTTCATGCAATCAGCCTGCACAGACCATGTTTTACGATGCGTACCGCGTTGATGCTTTTTCCCAGCTATTTAAGATTATTCTTACTTTCGGACTCTTTCTTGTGATCTATCTGGGGGCGGGCCTTAAAGGAATCACCGATAATCTCAAAGCCGAATATTACATGTTCATGACCTTGAGTGTTCTTGGTCTTGTCTTTCTCAGCTCCGCTGTTGAACTTCTGACCATTGTGATCAGCCTTGAAATATCATCCTTTGCCCTCTATGTCATTATTCCTTTCCGTTTTCAAAAAGGATACAGAAAGCAGATGGAAGCCGGTATCAAATATGTGATGTTCGGTGCCATGGCAACGGGTATTTCATTGTATGGCATGAGCTATATTTACGGCATGGCCCATACAACGTATTTGAATGAGCTTGTTCAGGTTCTGCCGGGTATGCTTAAACATCAACCGGCCATTATCATTGGTCTTATTTTGATGATGGCCAGTTTCTTTTATAAACTGGCCATGTTTCCCATGCACTTCTGGGCACCGGATGTGTATGAAGGCTCATCCAATGAAACCGCAGGTTTTATCGCCACCTTGCCCAAGGTGGGCGCTGTTGCGCTTTTGATACGGCTTGTGGCCCTGGCTGGTATTGAGATCAATCAGATTACAGGTATTCTTGCAATTTTTGCCATTTTATCCATGGTGGTGGGGAACCTTTCCGCCTTGGTCCAGGACGATTTGAAACGCCTTCTTGCCTACTCAAGTATTGCCCATGCAGGCTATGTCATGGTGGCCATCTTGTGCGTCAACACCCTGGGGTTTTCTGCTGCGATTTATTACATTGCAGGATACCTGGTGATGAATCTGGCCTGTTTTTATGTGATTTATAATATTTCTCCCAAAGGGGAAAATGTGACATTTGCCGATTTAAAAGGGCTGTATAAAAACTCACCCATGCTTGCATTGACTTTGGTGCTCGGCGCATTTGGTATGGCCGGAATCCCACCCACCGTCGGTTTTTTCGGAAAGTTTTTCATTTTTACTGCCGCCATTGAAAAGTCCTTGTATGCCATTGTTATTCTCACGGTGATCAATGCCGGTATATCCGCTTTCTACTATTTGAAAATGGTCCGGGCCGCCTTCATGACAAGCGATGAAGAAAGTTCAGTCATTCAAATGGATCTTTCCGCATACATTCTCGGTCTGATACTCATTGTAACGATTCTCGGAATCGGGATTTTTCCACAGACATTTATGCATTATGCTGAAATGGCTGCGGGCACTATTTTATAAAATTGATGGCGTCGTAAAAAGTCCCATATGCGGCGTTATAGCGTTTGGTCGGACGTTCGACATACGACCAAGTATGCCTTCACGCCCGGCCAAACACTATGCCTTGCCTATGGACCTTTTTCCATAGCCATCCTTTGTCGACTTTTTACGAGTTCATCAAAATTAGTTCAATTTTTTTTAACAAAAGGGGTATGCACGGCGTGTATACCCCTTTTTTTGTTTATAAATCCTTAAGTTTATGTTAGGAGTATAAAACTTATCTCATCTACTATCTATGTATAACGTCAAATTATGGGGAAACATTATGAAGAACATGTTGCTTAAGGGGTGTTGTGCGTTATCTGTAATGATTATAGCTTGTTGGCTTGTTGGCGTTCCCTTTGTTTTTTCAGATAGCCTGGGTGCAAGGGGTGATGCCAAAGTGAATCTTTTCAATTCAGCAGACCAGGCATTAAAAGAAGCCCAGCTCAATAAGGCGGAATTGTTTTCACCAAGGGCATATAAAGAAGGTGTGGAATACTACAATGATGCAGATGAGGCTTTTTCAAAAGGTAAAGATCTTGCCGGTATAGAAAGAAAACTATCCAAGGCCGTTGAATATTTTAAAAAAGCCCTGGAAACCAGTGGGCATGCCTCGGAATTTTTTCAGAAAGCCAAAAAAGCACGGGATGATGCTGAAAATGTCGACGCACTCAAGTACGAGTACAAACTCTGGAAAGAGGCGGATGATCGTTTTAATAAGGCCATCCTGCGTTATGAAAACGGAGATCTGGATAAGGCCCGCACGGATGCCAAGGATGCAGAAAAACTGTACCGGGATGCAGAACTTGAAACCATTAAGACCAGCTATCTTGATAGTGTCCGTAAAGACATCCGGACCCTGAAAGACCTTGGTAAAAAGAACAATGCGCCCAAAATTTTCACGAAGGCAGAAAAGCTTACATTAAATGCTGCAAAGGAAATTGAACGTCAACGTTACAGCAATGATAATGCAGGCCAAATCGTCGCCGAGGCCGGTTATGAAAGCAAACATGCTCTTTATGTCCATCATTTGATCCGAAAAATGAAAGATGCAGATTATACCTTTGAGGATGTCGTTCTTGAAGGAGAACGCTCCTTGACCCGCATCTGTGATGAGGCGGGTATCGTCCCTAAATTTGACAAAGGCTTGGGTGACGTGGATAGAGCCATTGTCGATGAAATAAAAAAGCTGAAATTTAAAAACAACCAGCTGGAAAAAAATCTCCAGGTCATGAATGAAAAGGCCATAAGCTTGGAAAGCCAGATTTCACGCTTGATGAATGACGAGGAAGAACTCAAGCGCCAGAGACATCTGGCCGAAGACGCACTGAAAAAGCAGAAGATGAAACAGGCCCAGCATGAAAAAAAGATCCAGAGCATTCGATCGGCCTTTGCCCATGATGAGGGTAAGGTGCTTATGGATGGGAAGAATGTCATTATCCGTTTGTACGGTTTGAATTTCCCCAGCGGTAAAGCGGTGATCGAACCCAGGTATTTCGGGCTTTTGACCAAAGTAAAAAAATCATTTGCTATGTTCAGGGATTGCGAAGTGGTTATCGAAGGTCACACGGACGCCCTTGGAAGTGATGCCGTGAACCAGAAACTTTCCGAAGAACGGGCCGAAGCCGTCAAACAATATATCCTTGCCAATGCAGCGATTCCAGAAAGCCGCATCACGGCCATTGGTTACGGCGAAACAAAACCCGTTGCCAGCAACGAAACCGAAGCGGGTCAGACCAAAAACCGGCGTATTGATGTTGTCATTGTTCCCGCCACCGAATAGGTGTGATCCTGATTGATAAAAAATTCCCCTCCTTATGAGGAGGGGAATTTTTTAACACACTGCTTTTTTGAAGGTTTTGTCATGTTTTCAAAATTAAAGAAACTTATAAAAAGCGGTAAAAATAAATTCGGGAAATCAGAAAAACGGGTCCATGACCGCCATGATTCGCACCAGGATACGAGTATAAGCCCTCCTGTCACCGTAACTCCCATAGCCAAGCCCCATAAAAAATCGGCTCCCGTTCGATTTAACAAAAAAGGTATCAGGGTTTTTGAAAATGACCAGGATGTCTCTCAGCTATTTGGCATAGACGATACCGGGGCCAACGAGCTTGCAGAACGAGTTGAAGATATAATCTGTGTCAAAGGACCCCAAAAGAAAGTGCATGTTCCTAAACCCCGGTTTAATAGGCATGGGTTCCCCATTCTGGACCAGGAAGAAGACCTTGGGGCTTTGATGGCAGTACGAGGCTTAAAAGATAATATGTCAGAGCGTGAGTCAGATGACAGGCCCCAGAAAAAAGTTTCAAAAAAAGATGCCCCCAAGGATAAGCACGGAATCCCCATCCTTGAACCGGGTGCCAGTCTTTTCGGGTCAAAGGACTCTTCCGGACAGAGCGAGAGTTTCAACGACCTTCTGTTGGAGTCCCTGGGTGACAAGAGTTTTGATGTCCTTCTGCATGAAAAGAAAGATCTGATTAAAAAACGAAAAAAACTCAGCCTCAAGCAGATGCTCAAAGCCTTTCCCTTGCCCCAGGGTCGTCTGGACCTGCATGGCTACACAGCCCTCAAGGCAGAACTCAGAGCCGAGTCCTACCTTAAAAACGCTTTTTACAATCAGACCCACACCGTGATTATCATTGTGGGTAAGGGCCTCCACTCGGATGAGGGGGCTGTTTTGCCCGATGTGGTCGAAGGAAAGGTGATTCACCTCAAGAAGGAAGGCCTTGTTCTTGCCTATGAGTGGGATAATAAAAAGAAATCACGAAGTGGCGCCGTGACCGTATTTTTGAATAATATGGCGTTCGGTTGAAAAAAACAGATGATTACGATGAACTATGGAGTAGGGCAGGCGTGAACGATTTCCGTAATAGATACACCTTGACCCATTATGTTTATTGTTATACGATATGGTCGTATAATATAGTTGACAAATATTCTTTTTAATCATATATATCAATAATGGATGAAATCTTATATCAGTATAATCCCTGGTGGGAAGAACTTGCTTTCAATGAAGACCTTAAGCCCAGGGAACGCTATCTTAGTAAGCTTAGAGGGTATTTGGATAATAAACAAATCATTTCCCTGACAGGATTACGTCGTGTTGGTAAAACGACTTTGATGAAGTTGATTATTGAAGAACTTATTCGAAAAGGTATACCTCCAAAATCAATCCTTTATGTCAGCTTAGATGATTACCTTTTTCAGCAGAACAGCATCATTGAAATTATTAATGAATATAGAAAACTTCATAAGCATAAAATTGAAGAGAAAATCTACCTTTTTCTGGATGAAGTTACCTTTAAACAGGACGTTCATGTACAACTAAAAAATATTTATGATTCCCAAAATACAAAAATTTTTGCTGCATCTTCTTCTGCTTCAATGTTAAGAGATAAAAATGCCAGTTTAACCGGTCGAGCTATAACCCTTGAAATAAAGCCCTTAGATTTGGAGGAGTACCTTTATTTTAAGGGGATTACCTTAAAGAAACGTGATAAACAACTCAATAAATCATATTTTCTTGACTACATCAAGGATGGGGGCTTGCCGGAAAATGTTTTGAATCCGAGTAGAGAATATCTGATGAATCTGGTTGACGATATTATCCAAAAGGATATTACAGCCTTTCATGGTTTGAAGAACCATAGAATTCTCAGAGATTACTTCATGCTTTTAATGGAGAGGAGCGGGAAACAATTAAGTATTAACAAAATCGCAAAAATCTTGAGTATATCACCCGATACATCAAAAAGATATTTAAGCTATTTCGAATCGACTTATCTTATACATCTGCTCCCTCGTTGGGGTAAAACCAATCAGAAACTATTGTCTCCCAAAAAAATATATGCGTCCGACCTGGGTATAAAGCATCTTTTCATGGGCAGCAGAGATCTTGGGAGCTATTTTGAAAATTACATATATTTGGTATTACGCAACAAAAAAACAGTCTACTATTTATACGAAAATACCGTTGAGATAGACTTTTATACGGATGATTCGATTTTAATCGAATCAAAATTTTATTCACCGCTCAATGAGAAACAAAAAGCGTTGTTTTCCGAATATCCTGCAAATAAAAAAATTGTCATAGACTCAGTTGATAAATTAGACCTTCTCTATGATTTGTAAACGGAGGGTTCGCATATTGGACAGGATTAAATCCTGAGCTGGATATCGGTGATATGGCCTGTGACTCCGGTGCGAATATGGGCGGCGTTGGCTTCGTCCGTATCAATATGCATGGCCAGTTTGAATTTGGGACTGACCCGGACCAGAACATCACCGAAAATCAGTTCCCGATCTCCATGGATCTGAACCCGGACCACATCCCGGTCGTGGAGGCCGAATTCAATGGCGTCTTCGGGTGTCATGTGGATGTGCCTGAGGGCACAAATCACACCTTTGTCAATGGTGACTTGGCCTTCAGACCCTTCAAGGGTGATTCCCGGTGTATTGATGATATTTCCCGACGCGCGTATGGGGGGCTGGATCCCTAATTGGAACTGTTCTGTCATGGATATTTCCACCTGGGTATCATTACGGACAGGCCCAAGGATTCGGACCCGTTCTACCCGGCCCTTGGGTCCGATAAGGGCCACCTGCTCTTCGCAGGCAAACTGGCCGGGCTGGGAAAGCTCGGATTTGGGGGTCAGGGTATGGCCTTTTCCGTAAAGGGCTTCCACGTGCTCCTGGGTCAGATGGACATGATGGGCAGACACTTCGATCATCAAGGGGGCATGTTTGCGTTTCAAAACGTGGGTCACGGCATGGTACTTCATGGTCTTCAAAGACTCACGAGCGATCATCCTCTCTTCATCTGTTGGAATGACCAGAACAAAGATGCGTGAGTCATCGGTTGAAATGATTATGGGCTCATTGCAGGTTGATGCCTGTTTGTTTTTTTCAGGATCAATGATGATCCCCATGCATTCAAGGCCCTGGCAGGCCTGGCTTCTGACGCTGTGATCACTTTGGCCGAGCCATCCCGTGAATACAAGGGCATCGATGCCCTCCATGGCTGCAATATAGGCACCGATGTATTTTCGAATTCTGTAACAGAAGGCTTTAAATGCAAGCAGGGCACGATGATCGCCCTTGTTTGCCGCCTCCATGATTTCGGGCATGCTGTTAGATATGCCGGACAATCCTTTGAGACCGCTTTCTCTGTTCAAGAGTATTTCCAGTTCATCCACAGACAGGTTTTTATCCCGCATGAGTTTAAGGATCACCGAGGGGTCTATGTCCCCGCACCGTGTTCCCATCATCAGGCCTTCGGTGGGGGACAGGCCCATGGTGGTGTCCACGGAGCGCCCATGGTCCACGGCACAAAGGGAGGCCGTGTTTTCCAGATGGCAGGTGACGATTTCAAGTTTGTTGTAGGGCCGCTTGAGGATTTCGGCTGTTTTTAATGAGGCGTAGGCATGGGACATGCCATGGAATCCGTAACGCCGTATCTTGTGTTGTTCGTAAAATTCGTAAGGGATGCCGTAAAGGTAGGCGTAAGGGGGCATGGTGTGATGAAATGCCGTATCAAAAACAGCCACATGCAAGGCATCCTGGAAAAACGCCATGCCTTTATTTATGCCGATAAGATTGAAGGGGTTATGCTGGGGGGCCAGGGGGGATAAGTCCTTGATCTTTGAGATGATATCCTCGGTGATCACTGCGGGGGTTTCAAAGTCACTTCCTCCATGAACCACCCGGTGGCCCACCAGAGTCACATCAAAGGGAGAGTCGATGACACCGTTTTTTTTGTCTGTCAGCTGTTCAAACATGAGTTTAAAGGCCGTATCATGGTCAATATTCCCCAGGTCATGGCTGATTTGCCCTTTTGAGTATGTGTAGATATGGCGGCCTTTGTCCGATCCCAGATGGATGATTCGCCCCGTGATGTTCAGACTTTCGTCGGCGGTATTGTAAAGATTGTATTTAAGGGAGGAGGCCCCGCAGTTGATCACCATAATCTTGATGGGTTCACTGGACTGGAGTTTGAAGCCATAGAGATCTCTGTTTTTCCCAAAGGCCCGTGCTGCATTTTCGCGCCCCTCTTCATCAATGGTAAATGTATGAAGGAGCTTGCTCATCATCTTTGTGATCACCCGAATGGTGGGCAGATGGGTGAGAATAAGGCTTGCGAAAACCGTCTGTGGGATCACAAGCACTCTGCACCGGCTGACCCCGATGATGTCCGAGGGATTGAGTTCGCCTGTCATCATGGGGATCAGGCCGATGATGCCACCGGGTCCCAGGGTCAAAAGGACATTTTGCTCTCCAAGATTGTTGGTGACCGATGCCACGGCTTTACCCTCAAGGATGATACCCAAAAAATGGGCTTCTTCACCGAATTCCACGATGCCTTCGTTTTCTTCAAATGTTTTTTCATAGGAGTCCTTGAGCAGCTCTGCCAGTTGCTCATCGGAAAAGTGGGTGAATAATTCCGTTTTGGTTTTAAGAATATCAATAAGCGCCATGGTATTCATATGTGCTGTCTCCATTTTCTTGGGTCGTTTAAACGATGCAAGGCCAGGGACGGCTTAGTGTAAATGGTCTGAAAGGCTTGCATCACAGAGTGGTGTCAGGGAAGCTAAATGGGTATAATATGTTTCTGGACTATTCTTGCTTATTTTTGTATAATATCAATCAACCTTGAATAATTCAAGGCATATCGACATATCGCAAACAAATCCGTTCGTTAAGATATCATTATATTCAAAATCTTACATTTGTTGATCATTTCGTAAAGAAGGTGGATCTGAATGCATATGCAAACAGAGTGTCCTCCCGTCTAAACATAAAAAAATAAGTTGAAGGAGATTTCTATGAAAGCGATGAAATTCGTCTGTATTGTGTTGTGTGTGGCAGGGATGATTTTTTGTTCAACGGCATGGGCTGCGAAAACGGTTGTGGTTATATCCGGAGTCAGCAAGGAATCAGCCATTAAGGTGGGATATGGCCAAGTGTTTGAGGGTATCAAGGAAGGCTTTAAACCCGCAGGGATTGAACCGGTATTTCAATGGGTGGAACTGGATACATTGGCGACGGAAGAGCTTAAGGCAGTGGCCGGAGCAAAGGCCCTGGCCGAGGTAAGGAAGCTCAAGCCGGACCTTATCGTGACATTGAATGATGATTGCCTTAAATATGTGGGAACGAAAGTTGATGATCTTCCCGTTGTATTTGCCTGGATTTTCGGCCATCCCCAAACCCTTGGCTTGCCTAAAGCAAATATCACCGGAGTGACCCGGGGGTCCTATGCCGTGGATACCTGGATCATGGCCAAACAATTGACCGGAGCTAAAACCGTGGCTTTGCTCAGTAAAGACAGCAACTCCATGGCGGGTGTCAAACAGTACCTGGCAGCAGGGGCAGATAAACTGGAGGCTGCTTCAGGTGTTCGCTATAAAGATATGTATCTGCTGAACACCTTTGCGGAGTGGGAAAAGGCTGTCAATGATTTTGCCTATGATTTTATTTATCTGGCCGATACAAGCCGGATTATAAAAGATGGCAAGGAACTTACCCGGGCCGAAACCGTGGGCTGGACCGTGGAACATGCCAAGGTTCCAGTCATTGCTGCAAGTGAGACCGATGTTGAAGCAGGAGCCCTTTACGCCATCGTAACCTCTGAAAGAACGATTGGTAACATGGCTGCCGAATCAGCCATAAAAATACTGAATGGTGCCAAGCTGGCTGATGTCCCCTATGTGACGACGACCAAGGGCAAACTGGTGATCAATGTGAAAACGGCGAATAAATATAAAATTGAAATCCCTTACGATATATTATCATCTGCAGAAAAGATTTACGAATAGATGACGAGGACCAAACTTTTTGACCAGGGAATATGACATATGGGAAATTTGTGGAAGAAAATGACGCTGCGAAACAAGTTTTTGCTACCCACCGTTTTTTTGATGTTGATTGGCATGGGGATATCTGCCACGATTTCTTCATTGTCTTCGAAGAATACCTTGAACGATATCTTTACGAAAGACATCAAAAAGACCGCCAATCTCACGGCAAAGATGCTTGACAGCTGGACCAAGGACCGGACCCTGGATGTCCAGAACTGGGCCCAGCAAAAGATCTATCTTGCATCTCTCCAGGAGACCTTTATGGGTAAGGCTGCTGCCAAAGGTGCCAGTGTGGAACTTGTGAAGCTCAAAGAGGGTTATGGCTATTACAAAAGCATTCTTCTGGTTAAGCCTGACGGAAAAATCGCAGCGTCAGCCAGCCCTGAAGATATCGGAAAACAGAGTGATACAGAAGCCTCGTATTTTAAAACGGTGATGGGGGGGGCTCCCTTTGTTCATGCAGTTCAAAAAAATCCTGAAACCGGAAAACCTGAATTGATTCTGTCGGCATATGTCAGTGATGGAAAACAATCTCCCGGTGCCATTGTTTGCATCATCGAAATAGAAAAACTTCATCAGTTGTTTATTGACACAATCAAGGTGGGGGATACGGGTTACGCCTTCGTCATTGACGATTCAGGGCAAATGATCGTCCACCCCAACCGGGATATGGAGTTGAATTTCAACCTGGGCAGCCAGCCCGAGTATCAATCCTGGAAAGGGAAAACGGAGGGAGTCTATGCTTATGAGTTTAATGGTGTCAAGAAATGGGCCGCATTTAAAGAACTTACAGCCATTCCCTGGCTGGTGACCATTACCGTGAGCGAGGATGAGATCATCGCACCAGCCCGTAAGCTGGGTAAAATTAATCTGGTGGTCACCCTTGTGGCTGTATTTATTGCAGGGGTGATGATGTATCTGATCGCTGTTTCCGTTGCCAGGCCCATCAAGGATGTTGTCCAGGGTCTGAAAGATGCGGCCGAAGGTGAAGGCGATCTGACCAAACGGATTTATGTGAACAGCGAGGATGAAGTGGGAGATCTGGCCAGCTGGTTCAATATTTTTATCGAAAAAGTGCAGGTGATCATAAGGGATGTGGCCGGTTATGCCGGGCAGATCAAAACAAGCAGCAGTGACCTGTATGGCATTTCGGTGACCATGGCAACCGGTGCCAATCAAACCATGGAACGTTCTCATTCTGTGGCTTCTGCATCCGAAGAGATGAGTGCCAACATGGTCTCGGTGGCATCGGCCATGGAGGAGACATCCACCAATGTGAATATGGTTGCCACAGCAACAGAGGAAATGAGTGTCACGATCAATGAAATTGCCCAAAATGCCGAGAAGGCCAGAGGGGTAACGGACAATGCGGTTGCCCAGGCCCGGGAAGCATCAGACCAAGTGGATGAACTGGGTCGGGTGGCATTGGGAATTGAAAAATTTATTGAAACGGTGACGGAAATTTCCGAACAGGTCAATCTGTTGGCGTTGAATGCTACCATTGAGGCTGCCCGCGCCGGAGATGCCGGCCGGGGTTTTGCCGTGGTTGCCAATGAGATCAAAGAGTTGGCTAAGCAGACTGCCGCGGCAACCGGTGAAATTAAAAATCAGGTGGCCAGCATCAAGTCATCGACCCAGTTCACCGTTTCAAAAATTGGGGCCATCACGACCGTGGTAGGCGAAGTCTCAGACATTGTTTCCATGATTGCCACAGCCGTGGAGGAACAATCGGCCACAACCCGGGAAATCGCAAGTAACGTGTCAGAGGCTTCCATCGGCATCGGTGATGTGAATGTCCGTGTGAGTCAAAGTAATACCGTTGCTGCGGATATTGCCAAGGAAATCGCTGGTGTCACACATGAAGCGGGTAACATGAGTGAGGGGAGTACCCAGGTCAAAGTCAATGCCGAAGAAATGGCCAAGCTGGCCAATCATCTGGATGAGTCCGTGGGTAAATTTAAAATTTCTTAGGGGCACAGCAACCGTGCCCCTAAGAAAAAAAAATAAAAAATCAGAATGTGATGGCCTGGGAGTTCTTCAATAATCGCTCCAATTCCAGAATCCAGTTATTCCCACCTGTTTTCAATGCCAGTTCAACAGCCATATGACGTGGAATGGCTCCGGTGTCCATATTCCGCCCCAGACCCTGGATACAGGCCGGGCAGTTGGTGAGGATGACCTTGGGACTGTTTCCCACGGCAGCCTGGAGGGTCCTTCGTTTTCTATCCAGCATGGCATTGGAAATATCCGGGCGGGATAAGGGCATGGTTCCACTTTCGGAACAGCAATGGGGGGTCGGGGTCACGCTATACCCTGCACGGCTTTTCAGAATATCCACCGCTTTTCCCTGGAGTGAGTCATGGCAGGGTGCATGGTAGAGAAACTGGCCTTCTCCTTTGACCTTCAATCCGTTTTCAAGCACAAAGGCACTGATATCGGTAATGGGACTTTTGAAAATATTTTCAGCATCAACTTCCATCAGGGCTTCACGGCAGGTTCCGCAACTGATAATGCAGGCACTGAAGTTGATGTAGTTGAGCATTTCCCGGATCTGGCTGAAAATGATTGTGTTTTTCAAGGTGATCCGGTCGTGCTGGTCCACTTTTGCGTTGACTTTCAAGGGGAATCCGCAGCAGAGGAACGGGGGTGGCAGGACCACCTGGATGCCGGCCTTGAGCAGAATATAAATGGAGGCCTTAGAGATATCTGAGAAAAGCCGTTCAGAGCCGCAACCCGGAAAATAAAATACGGATGTGTCACTATTCCCCGGAGGATTGATCACCAGGGCCTGGTTATTCTGGCAGGCGGGCAGGAGATCTCTCAGTGTCGTTTCTGATGGTTTTGGCAAAGGAGATTTGAGCATCTGCATCACATAGAGATCTTTGATCTGTCTGTATTGCTCAAGGGGCCGGGTCAGTTTGTGCCCCAGCCGTTGAGCGTTTCCTCCCCAGGTGAGAACGACTTTTCTGAATGTGGCATTGATGATTTTGGACTGACTCTGCAGATACCTGAGGGACAGCCGTGTGGCCATGGATGTATGCTTGAATTTTTTGGCGGAAAGGATATTCCTCTCCAATATGGACACGGAACCTGTGTCAATGGACACCGGGCAGGGGGCCAGGCACTTGTGGCACACGGTGCAATGATCCGCTATGTCTTCCAATTGTTTCAAATGCTTGAAACGGGTGGAGTGGGACCGGAGCACATCATACAAGATGGCCTCAATCAAGGATGCAATGGCCAGGTTTTTATTCCTGGGATGATAGAACATATTGGTTTTTGGATAAAAGGTGCAGCAATCGATCTTGCATTTCCCGCAACGAACACAGGTGGAGATACGCGCTGCCAGATCTTCCAGTGAGCCGTGCTGGAGTATCCGTGCTTCCAGTTCCAGAAGATTAAACGATGGGGTAAATACCTTCTCATGGATTTTGGGGTCCCTCAGCTGGCCAGGGTTCATCACGCCCCTTGGATCCACGGATTTTCTGTATTCGGAAAGGGCTTTCACATGCTTCGGGTCCAGGTATTTCATTTTGGTAATCCCGATGCCATGTTCACCGCTGACCACACCATTAAGAGATACGGCTTTGTCCATGACAGCATCGGCTGTTTGGGCGGCCCGTGCCATCATCTCCATGTCGTTGGAAAAAACGGGGATGTTTACATGGATGTTACCGTCTCCGGCATGCATGTGTGTGGCAATCACAATACATCGTTCCCGGTTGGCTTGATAGAGTCGCTTTATTTCCGCAAGAATGCGCTCATAGCCTCTGAAAAACTCCAGAAGATCGGATAACAGCCGTTTGGAAAAGGCTTCGTGTTTGAGCACCTCCGGGATTGCAGCCTTGAGCTCGGTCACGGCGTGAAGGCAAAGCTCTTTGGCCTTTGGCAGCCGGGCAATGAGCCACTCCCGGTCTTCCAGGGGTTCAGCAAGATCCAGATAAGCCAGAACCTCATGGATAAAAGATTCCTGATTGAAACGGTCTTCCTCGATATTGTAGAGGTCGGTAAATGACGTGAATTCACCGAGGGCATCCAGGGGAAGGACGATGTCTTCATTGAGTTTGAAGGCATTGGTTCGTTTGGCAATGGCCCCCAGTTTTTTTCTGTCCTTCCAGAAACGCTCGGCTTCGTGTTCGTCCTTGGCCACAAAAATATAGGTGTTTGCATAGGGTTCGAGAAGGGTCTCAAGACGGTTGACCCCGGATTCGATCTGGTCTGTTGTGTGCCCCACCATGTCGATGAGCAAGGCTGCCTTGGGGCTTTCTTTCCGGGGGGCTTTAACCTTGTAATTGATTGCCGCCATGTATTCGTCATCAAAGTGTTCCAGGGCGATAAGGGCTTCTTTGCCCTCATTGACGAATTCTTTGGAAATTTCAACAATCACACGGCTGGCTTCTTCCATGTCATTGCCGAAAAATTCCAGGCAGAAGGTTTTTTTGCACTCGTATTCCGGGTAAAGAATGAAACGGGCGGAGGTGATAATGCCGTCGGTGCCTTCTTTCTGGATGCCCGGGAGTCCGTTCAGGGCTTTGTTGGTAATGTCTTTCCCAAGGCCGGCTTTTCTGATATCGCTTCCGGAAAGAACAATGGTCCGGTCCAGCTTGCCTGTTTCATCAAAAACGGAAAAACTCACCGTGTCACTGTGCAGAATTTTTCGCAAGGGGTGGTCGTCCCTTCGGACTTCCAGGGACCTTCCTCCGGGCATGGCAATACGGTAGGATACCAGATTGTCGATGGCGGTTCCCCACATGACGGCTTTTTTACCACCGGCATTTTCGGCGATATTTCCGCCGATGGTGCAAGCCCAGGAACTGGTGGGGTCTGTGGCAAAGACAAGTCCTTGCCTGGATGCATATTCCATGGCATTCTGTGTGATAACACCTGATTCCAGGTGGAGAAGGCTCATGGTCACAGTGCCATTGTCTTGGGTGTCGAACTCACAGGGCTCGATCCCTCGGATGGTGTTGAGCTTTTCCGTATTGATGATCACGCAATTGGGAGAAACCGGCACACAACCACCGGTGAGCCCAGTGCCAGCACCCCTGGGTATCACGTGGAGATTCAACTCCTCCACACCTTTTAAAAGAGGGGCAATCTGGTCTTCACGGGTGGGTCTAAGAACAGCCAAGGGCAGATAAAGCCTCCAGTCTGTGGCATCCGTGGAATGGCTGATCAGGGTGAAGGGGTCAAAAAAAATATTTTCCTTCCCGATGACAGCACCCAGAACCCTTTTCATTCGCCGCCTTTTTTGAGCATGGTGGGTAATCCCATCGGATAGTTTTTTTAAATATTTCCGGCAGAGTTTGATGATTCTGGCTACTTCGGCACCGGAACCTGTTTTTTCAATAATGGCCAGGTCATGGGTGGCGGTTGTGAAAAAACGCCGTTTTCTGGGAAGGGAGTCCACCAGGTCCTGATACAGGAAGGGGTTCCGCCTCAGAATAAACATATCTCCCATCAGGCGCATTAACAGTTTTGCTGAACGGCCGGTGATTCTCCTGCTGCGAAGGGCTTCCAGGTCATTCCATACGGAATCCCCGAACAGGTGTTTGACGATCAACTCGTCATGGGCTGATGTATAGTTGTAGGGTATTTCCCTGAATTTTTTGCTCATGGTTGCACCTAATGTATATTTCGGCCGGGATTTTGATCAGTGCCCGGCAGTTATGTCAGTTGAATTCCCGGGTTTTCTTAAACCGGATATCCGGGTTCTGTTCCATAACAAAACCCAGTTGCCACTCACTCGTGGTCAGATAACTTAAATGCCCTTCCGAATCAAGGGCAAGGTTCGACAGGTTCTTTTCTTTGAACGAGTCCAGGGTTTTGGGGTTTGTGCAATCCACCCATCGTGTGACGCCGTAGTCCACGTGTTCATAAATTGCATCAACACTGTATTCGTTTTTAAGCCTGGCCATGGTCACCTCGAACTGTAATTCTCCAACGGCCCCTAATATGAATTGGCCTCCGCGCATGGGTTTGAAAACTTGAACAGTTCCTTCTTCGGCCAGCTGGGTCAACCCTTTCTGGAGCTGTTTTGTTTTCAGGGGGTTTTTCAGGATCACCCGTTTGAAATGTTCGGGGGCAAAACTTGGAATACCCGTGAATTTAAGCTCTTCCTTGATGGAAAAGGTGTCTCCTATCTTGATGGTTCCGTGATTGTGGAGCCCGATGATGTCTCCGGGATAGGCTTCTTCCACATGGGTTCTGTCCTGGGCCATAAAAATCGTGGCATTGGAAAGGGTGATTTCTTTTCCAATGCGGTGGTGACGTACTTTCATTCCTTTGGTGAATTTACCTGAACAGATTCGTAAGAACGCAATGCGGTCCCTGTGTGCAGGGTCCATGTTGGCCTGGATTTTAAACACAAAGCCGGAAAAGGGTTCTTCATATGGTGAAATTTCCCGGGTCAGGGTCATCCGGGGTATGGGTTTTGGCGCCATGGTCACAAAGACTTCAAGGAGTTCACGGACTCCGAAATTGTTCACGGCGCTTCCAAAAAATACCGGAGTCTGCGTGCCTTTAAGGTATAGATCCAGATCCAGGGGGTCGGCAGCACCTTCGATCAGCTCAATATCTTCCCTGAGTTCATCGGCCTGGCTTCCCAGAAGATCATTCAGTTTGGGATCATTCAGATCTTTAATGGTGATACCCGCGCCATCCATGGCGTTACTTCCCGGCGAGAACAAATGAAGCTCTTTTTTGTAGATGTTATAAACCCCTTTGAAACGCTTGCCCATTCCGATGGGCCAGGTCAGGGGGGTGCATTCAATCTGAAGTTTGTCTTCGATATCCCCCATGATGTCCAAGGGGTTCATTCCCTCACGGTCCAGTTTGTTGATGAAGGTCATGATGGGCGTATTCCTCATGCGGCAGACGGCCATGAGCTTTTCAGTCTGGTTTTCAACACCTTTGGCACTATCAATAACCATCATGGCACTGTCCACCGCCGTTAGAACCCGGTACGTGTCTTCGGAAAAATCCTTGTGCCCCGGGGTGTCCAGGAGATTAATTTCAAAGTTTTTGTAATTGAATTTCATCACCGAGGAGGTGACGGAAATCCCACGCTCCTGTTCGATGGTCATCCAGTCACTGGTGGTATGGCGATCATTTTTTCTTGCCTTGACAGCCCCGGCCTGCTGAATGGCCCCTCCGAACAGAAGAAGTTTTTCCGTAAGGGTCGTTTTCCCTGCATCCGGGTGGCTGATGATTCCAAAGGTCCTTCGTTTGTCGATTTCTTTGATATCTGAAGATTTTAAGGCCGTAACAGTCATAATGAACTATATTCCATAGGTTTATTATCAATAAAATTTATCCTATCCTTTTTTTAAAAGGAAAGCTTACATTATATTAAAAACAAAAGTTTAATTAAATAAAATAATTATATTTTTGAAAGAAAAGAAAGCATGGGCAATTTATGAAGGTCTTTTGTTAGGGGATGCCGGAAAGATTTTATTGACTTAAAGGCATTCTTGAAATAGATTTTTTTATATTTATTTATTTTATTATTGTGTTATCTGTTCAGTGATTACCGAATTCATCTCGTGACGTTTTATCATTATGACGTTGTTTGATGCTAAGTACCATGTTTTTTTCTGTTATTAATCAAT
>Ga0180007_10000793_pt1 | contig 48339 bp, 50 predicted proteins | sample MM_PC_MetaG_FD_121122 | JGI IMG/M metagenome (GOLD analysis project Ga0180007, IMG submission 121122) | Groundwater microbial communities from the Aspo Hard Rock Laboratory (HRL) deep subsurface site, Sweden - MM_PC_MetaG | ecosystem: Environmental > Aquatic > Deep subsurface > Groundwater... | reverse complement strand
TAATATACCTTATTTAATTCTCCGAGCGTAAGCTCGGAGATGGAGTTGCTTCCAGCGTCTTCTTGTCCTATGCTGTAAGGCATGGAATACAGAAGATTAAGCCATTGCGTTTACTATTGCGATTACCATCTGGTTTTAGTGACTAAGTATCGCCGTAAGATATTCAATGAGGGAATTTTCGCCTATTTTCGAGATAAACTTGAGGAAATCAGAAAGCATTACCCATTGATTGATTATCAAGTAGTCAACCACGATCAAGACCATATTCACCTGTTAGTCTCTATACCGCCAATGATGGGAGTGGGTAATGCGGTCAGGATTATTAAAGCTAATACCGCTAAATCCCTCAAGCAAAAATTCCCGTTCCTCAAAGAAGTCTATTGGGGTCAAGATAGCGTTTGGTCAGATGGCTACTTTGTTTCTACGGTCGGTGTTAATGAACAGGTTATCAAAGAGTACATTGAACAACAGGGACAAGAAGACGCTGGACAAGCGAAGCTTGTACTCGGCTAATACCCCGAGCGTAAGCTCGCGGGAAGTTTATTTCTTTTTTTAGTTCTGAATGATTTGGTATAGCTTTATTAACTAAATCCCAAAATTTCCCTGAATGATTGAATTCTTTTAAATGGCACAATTCATGAACAATAATGTAATCTGTAATATGCTTTGGCAGAAATAATATTTTATAGTTAAAATTCAAGTTACCTTTTTTTGAACAACTGCCCCAACGCGTCTTTTGATTTTTGATATTAATCTTATTGAATTTAAGATTATATGTTTTATTAAAATGTTTTATTCTTTCTTTTACTAAATCCAGAGCTTCATCTTTGTGTGCTAAATACTTTTGATAATCATTTTTAAAAACATCAACTCCAAACTGCTTAAAGTATTCTAATTTTGATAATATCCAGTTAGATTTTTGGATTATAAACTTTTCGACAATATTTTCGCTCAAACCTATCGGTTTTGTTACTACAAAACTGCCATCACAATAAACAGCTAAGCACATTCCTTTAGCTCTCTTGCTTATTTTTAAAGTATAGTCAACTTTTTTGTTTTGAAGTTTGATCCCTCGAAGTTGCTCGGGATAAATTTGTTTTGTCATATCTTACCAAATAATTGCTTTAAATTTATCATTATTTGGGGTTAAAATCAATTAAAACGATGTTTGAGTTTAACAACCGTATACATAAATTTAAAAGTAGCGTTAAAAATTCGCACAGCTCTTTGAGGTTCGTGTAAAAATCGCCAAAGCCATTCCAGTCCCAGTTCCTGGTAAAGCGCAGGTGCGCGTTTAGCTTTGCCGCCAATAAAGTCAAAAGCACCGCCCACACCCATGGCAACTTTAACAGAAGGCAGTTTTTCCAAATTTTGATTAATCCATAATTCCTGCTTAGGTTGTCCAAAAGCCACTAAAAGAATGTCGGGGTTTACCATTTTTATTTTATCTGTCATTTCTGTTAATTCTTCAGCAGTTGCTTTATTTAAATTTGGCGGTCCTTGGTCAGTGCCGGCGATTTTTAAATCAGGATAGTTCTTTTGCAAAATTTCCGCGGTTTTTTCTGCCACTCCCCTATCTGCACCTAATAAATAAAGAGATTGATTATTAGCGGCGGCAAGTTTACACATTTTTTCCATTAAGTCTATACCGGTTATTCTTTGGGGAATAATTGAGTGATAATTTTTTCTTTTAAACATCAGTAAGATAGCAGTAAAGTAAGCTTGCCATAAAGACCATAAAAAAGATTTAAGCGGTTTTTTTAAAAATTTTGCCGCCCATAAAAGTCCAATGCCGTCTGCTGTAACCAAATCAGCTTGATTGACAATTTCTGTTAATTTTTGATCAGCCCAGCATTTTAACAGAAATTCCGAATTAGCAGTTATAATAAAATGTTGTTTTTCTTGTTGTAGAAAAGAATCAATTTTTTCTAAAGCTTGTTCTTCGGTTAAGCCATCTACATTTATGCCTAAAATATTTACTTTCATCTTGTTTAGCCGGCTAATTTAAAACTTTCTAAAATTGTGTAAACTGGTCCTTGTCCAGTTAATTTGCTTTCAAACAACTCTACACTCGTGACAACAGTTTCATCATTAAATTGCAAATTAGTGATTTTTTTGATTTCATTTTCAGTTAAGCGATTCCTGATTCTGCCTAAAGTTATATGCGGTGTGTAATTTCTTTTTTCTTTATTAACAAAAGGCAGTTGGTCAATTGTTTTGATTATTTCTTCCGCTATTTTTTTTAACTCGGGGCTGATTATTTTTAAAGCTAAAACTCTGGCTCGGCTGGGACTAGGAAAAATCAGTTCATTATCAATTTTAATCTTAAAAAAAGTAAAATTTTCTGTTATACTTTTAACTAAGACGGCTATTTCCTTAATTTGATTTTCGCTTAGATCTTCTAAAAATTTTACGGCAATATGGCTGTTTTCTGCTTCTACTAATTTTATAGGCAATTGCTTTAAATTATAGTCGCGTTTTAACTTTTCTATTTTTTCCTTTAAATCAGCCGTTAAATCTATGCCCAAGAAAACTCTTTTTAAGTCATTCATAAAAAGTTTTAAGTGAAACCATTTTAACATTTTTTATTTAATAGCTCAATTGCTATAATATAGTTATGAAGGAAGCTTTACTTTATCAAAAATTGGCAAATGACGAGGTGCGTTGCAATTTATGTAACCATTTTTGCGTATTAAAAGATAGTGAGCTGGGTATTTGTGGTTGCCGTAAAAATGTTAAAGGAATTTTAATGAGTTTAAGTTATGGGCAGTTAATTACCGAAAGCTTGGATCCTATAGAAAAAAAGCCAATCTTTAATTTTTTGCCGGGAACATCCAGTTATTCTATTGCCACAGTCGGCTGCAATTTAAGATGCGATAATTGTCAGAACTGGCAGATTAGTCAGTTTACCAAAGATCATGATTCCCCTTTTCCGGGTTATGAAACATCTAGCCAGGAAGTAATTGAACGCGCGCAGGAAAGCGGAGCGCAAAGCATTTCTTACACTTATACTGAACCAACAATTTTTATGGAATTTGCCTTAGACTGCATGAAGCTTGCCCATGATAAGAATTTAAAAAATATTTGGGTGTCTAACGGCTATATGTCCAGAGCATGTCTGGAATTGATACTCCCCTATTTAGACGCCATTAACATTGATTTAAAATTTTTTGATAATAATAATTATTTAAAATATTGCGGCTGTAAATTACAACCGATTCTGGATAATCTAAAATATTTACACCAACACCAGGTTCATCTGGAAATAACTACTTTATTAATACCAAATCACACTGATACCGGAAATCAGCTGACTAGCATGGCTGAATTCATTGCTCAAAAATTATCAGTGAATGTTCCTTGGCATCTTTCCCGTTTTTCGCCGGACATTTCTTATAAAATGCCTGATACTAAAGCAACGCCCATGAGTTTAATTGATCAGGCGTATAAAATCGGGCAAAGCAAAGGTTTAAATTTTATTTATGTTGGCAATGTAGCAGATGATGAGCGGGAAAACACTTATTGTCCCCGTTGCGGTTTTTTGGCTATTAAACGTCAGGATTATCAAACAGAAATATTTGCTGATAATGGTTTATGCAAAAACTGTAAATATGAAATATATTGAAAAAAAGTTAAAATTTTGTTAGAATATCATTTGTATGGAATATCTAAAAAGCGCTGTAATCAAAAGATTATTTATTTCAATTTTACTGATAGGTATTTTATTTTATCCCTTGAATTTTTCTTTGGCTACAGTAACCTCTTATGAGGATAATCCTGATTTTAATCCGGATTTTTTAATTGCTGATGAGGATATTTTAGATTATAACAGTATGAATATTGAACAAATCCGTGATTTTGCCAAAGTACAAGGAGGAACCTTAGGCGAATATATTGACCCAGAAGTTAAAATGCCTGCTTACTGGATAATTTGGCAGGCTGCCCAGGAGTTTCATGTTAATCCCAGGTTTTTATTGACTTTACTGCAAAAAGAGCAAAGTCTGGTCAATGATGATGACCCAAGCGAAAGTCAGTATAACTGGGCTACCGGCTATAGTTGTTACGGAGGAATTTGCTTGGATGCTTATAAAGGTTTTTCCAGGCAGGTACGGGCAGCTGCCAAAAGATTCAAGGATTATATGGATGATTTAAATGTTAAAGGCAAATATCTGGCTAATTATTACTGCACTTTTACTAAATGGTGCGTGGGTTTGCCAAAAATGTCGCAGGATCAAATGATGATCATGCCCCAAAATAAAGTTACTGCCGCTTTATACACTTATAATCCTTATCAGGGAAACACAGTAGTGGATGGTTATAAAATCGGAGCTAATTATAATTTTTGGAAGATTTGGGAAAACTGGTTTGAAAGCAGTGTTTTTAGGCCTAATGGTTCACTGCTTAAAGTTTTTGGTAGTAATACTGTTTATTTAATCCGTAACGGGCAGAAATTACCTTTTGCTTCTTTTTCTGCTTTAATCAGCCGATATGATCCTAAAAATATTATTGAGGTAAATCAAGAAGAATTAGCAGGTTTTAGCGAAGGGCCAATTATTAAATTTCCTCAATACTCTTTATTAATGGATGAAGACGGCAATATTTCTCTTTTGGTTGATGAAAAATTAAGGCACATTGCTTCCATGGAAGTGTTTAGAACTTTGGGCTTTAATCCTGAAGAAGTTATCCAGGTCAATAATGAGGATTTAGCAGAATTATCCCAAGGAACTGAAATTACTTTAGCCAGCGGTTATCCTACAGGCGCTTTAATCAGAGATAAATACACCAGCGGAGTTTATTTTGTCCAAAACGGTATAAAATATCCTGTAGTTTCCCCGGAAATACTGGAAGTAAATTTCCCTAACCAAACAGTTTTATTGGGTCATAGCGAGGAACTGGAAAAGTATCCTAAAGCTGATCCGATAAAGTTTAAGGATGCCACCTTAGTAAAAGCCAAAGATGACGACAAGGTTTATGTAATATCTGACGGTAAAAGACTTCATGTTAAAGACGAAGCCTCCTTTATTTCCCGCGGTTATGCCTGGATAAATATTATTGAAACCAGTAGCGAAGCTTTAAATATTCATCAAAGCGGACAAACTTTAGAGGCACTTTCAACCTCTACTCCCCCTTTAGAAATCATTGAAGATGAAGTTAATCAACTTCCTGTAGATTTTTAATTATTATTAAATTTTTATGCCTTTAGTTTTTGGAGCAATTGTTCCTCACCCGCCAGTGGTCATTCCTGCTATTGGACAGTCTAATTTAAAGCAGGTAAAGAAAACTAAAAAGTCCTTGGAAAGATTAGCCGAAGAACTTTATCATGCCAAACCTGATACTATTATTATTATTTCACCGCACGGCCAGTTATTGTCTGATACTTTTATTATTAATCACTCCCCTGTACTTTTAGCGGACTTTGAAGATTTTGGCGATGTTTCCACTAAATTAAAGTTTAACAATGATTTAGGTCTGGCTTATAAAATCAGAGAAGCTCTGGAAACCAAAATACCACTGGTTTTAACTACAGACGAAAAACTGGATCACGGTTCGTTTATTCCTCTTTACTATTTAGCTGAAAATTTAAGAAAGGTACCGATCATTCCTATTAGTTATTCGTCATTGGATAGGCAGACGCATTTTAAATTTGGCCAGGAGATTCGCCGTGTTCTTGAAGATAATGAAAAAAGAGTGGCGGTCGTTGCTTCCGGTGATTTAGCCCATTGTTTAACCAAAAAAGCGCCGGCTAAATATTCGCCGCAAGGAAAAATATTTGATCAGAAATTAATTGAATTACTTAAAGAAAGAAATCATCAACAGATTTTAGATTTAGATAAAAAGTTAGTTGATGATGCTAGTGAATGCGGTTATCGCTCCATTTTGATTTTGCTGGGTATCTTTGATGAGATAAATTATGAATTTAAACTTTTAAGTTATGAAGGTTCTCTGGGAGTGGGTTATCTGGTAGCGCAATTTATTATAAAATAAATTATTATTTATTTTTTGTTTTCTTTATTCACTAATTTAAAAAAGTATTGCCATTTTTTCCCTGTTTGGCATAATTCTTTAGTGTCGTTTAAACACCTTTCAATAAAACTTTTAGGATAATCTTTGCAAACTTTAAAAACCGCGTTTTTTTTAAAGTTAGGAATATTTAATTCTTCAATAACCTGCAAAGCTAGTTCCTGCCAGGGATAAGCTGGTGGTTTAAACGCCTTTTTTTGTTTAAAAATATCATTTACTTTTTGCCAATGATGATTGTCTGACATTTTTTTATTTATAAAATTTATAGTAAAATTATAGCAAATAATAAATAATTAAAACAATCAGTAAAAATTATGTTAAAAATAGTGGAATATCCTCATAAAATGTTAAGAAAACGTTGCCAGAAGCTTAAAGTTAAAGATATTCAAGATCCTCAAATTCAGGAATTATTTTCCGAAATGAAAGAAACTATGGTAAAAAAGGATGGTATTGGTTTAGCAGCGCCGCAAGTAGATAAAAATTTAAGACTTTTAGTGGTTAATTTAAAGGATGGACCCAGTGTTTTTATTAATCCCAGAATTTATTGGAAATCCTTTTTTAAGAGAAATATTGTTGAAGAGGGCTGTCTTTCTTTTCCGGAAATTTTTGGTTTAGTAAAGCGCCTAGCTTGGATATATGTCAGTTATTTTGATCAACAGGGAAAATTCCAATTACTGAAAGCCGAGGGATTACTAGCCAGAGTTTTGCTTCATGAAATCGATCATTTAAACGGCGTTTTATTCATTGATAAAATTATTAAATACACCAAAGGAGAGGATAAAATTAAGAAACTAAAAGAACAGGCAAAATCCAATGAAAGATAAAAATCCAAAAATAATTTTTTTTGGCAGTCCCGAGTTTGCTCTACCAACATTAAAACTTTTAGTTCAAAAAAAGTACAATATTGCTTTGGTTATTACTCAAGCAGATCAACCGATCGGCCGAAAGCAGATTTTAACTCCTACCGCTGTTAAGATTCTAGCAAAAAAACTTAATCTTTCAGTCAGTTGCGAATTGAATTTTGAAAAGATTAAAAAACTTAAGCCGGATTTAGGAATAGTGGTAGCTTATGGCAAGTTTATCCCAAAAGAAATTATGGATTTGTTCACTTTCGGTGTTTTAAATTTACATCCTTCAGCTTTACCTAAATATCGCGGGCCCTCCCCTATTCAAACAGCTATCCTTAATGGCGATAAAAAAACTGCTGTAACTTTAATAAAACTTGATCAACAAATGGATCACGGACCCATTATTGGAACAAAGTCAGTAAAAATCAAAGAGAATGAAACTGCCGAAACCTTACATAATAAATTGGCAGAATTAGGAGCAGTTTTACTTCTTAAAATTTTACCTGATTATCTTGCCGGTAAAATAAAGACAGTTCCTCAAAAACACCAGCAAGCAAGTTATACTAAATTGTTGGCTAGAAATGACGGCAAAATTCAATGGCAAAAGAAAGCCGAGGAAATCGCCTATCAGCTTAGAGCTTTTTATCCTTGGCCAGGCAGTTTTACAGAAGTAAATTTCAAGAACTTAGGAACAAAGAGAGTTAAGATTATTTCAGGAGATGTTAGTCCTTCTTTAAAAGGGTTGGTAGCAGGAGATTTTAAGATTGATAAGAATAATTTTTTGGTTCAGTGCGGTCAGAATTCTTTAAATATAAAAAAACTGCAGCTTGCCGGAAAAAAAGAAATAATCGTAGCTGAATTTATCCGTGGTTACGGAAAAAATATAGAATCGTTAAAATAGAAATTATTTTTTTTCAGTTACCCAAAAACCCAACTTGGCTTTGCCGCCGATCATTAATCTGGTTTGAGAATCAATAGCTGGTATTGAGCCAAAAATTATGGTGGTTAGAGGGAAAAGAATCCATTGCAATAACATTACTGGATAATGAAACCAAGTAATTTTTTTAGGTTTTTGGGGAAGAATACAAGTGCTTAAAACGGCAGTTATAATTAAACCAATCAAAGCTACATTCATCAAAGTTTCCAGAATAAAAGGAGTGTTTTGGGCAAGGACTGTGCTTTGAACAGTTTTATCAGCCAAAAAAAGAGGTAAGCGTCCAAGGATTAATATTAATAACGGAGCTGTAGCCCAGGAAAAGCTGCCTTCAAGTTGATTGATAAAATGATACCTCTTTTTATTAAAAGGCATTTTAGGATAATTTTTGAAATTACTTAAAAAATACGGGATATGCTCTATGCCCCAGGCCCAACGGCGCATTTGTTTATATTGGTTGGATAAACTTTTCCAGAAATTTCCCATGTGAACTGTATTCATGGAAACCGAGATAAATAAAGGAGTGACCCGGTAATCGCCGTTATACCGAAAAAGACATTGTAAAAAAATTCTAGAGTCTTCACTGACAATATCTTTTTGCCAAAAATCCACATCTACCAAAGCTTTAAAACTCATACTGTGTGAGGAAAACGTAAAAAGTCTTTCGCGTCTGGATAAATCAGTCATCAGCCAAAAAGTGGTAGAATTTGCCACCACTCTGGTAATAGGATCAGATTCCCAGATATTGTTGTGATAAAAAGCCAGGGGCTGGAAACTTGAACGTTCTGGTTTAGGATGAGTGAGATATTTATAAGTCAAATAGGAAAAATATTGCTGATCAACCACAGTATCAATATCAAAAGTAGAAGTTATTATTTTTTCATGAGGCAAACGAAGTTTGTTAATGATTTTGAGTGTTTGGTGCCCGGCATAATTTAAATTAGATCCTTTGCCCGGTATTTCATCAGGTAGATTAACAGGATGCACGGTGATAATAATTTTAAAGAAATAATGTTTGTATCTATCTTTAAGTTTTTTGGCGATTTTCAGGAAATTTTTTTTATCTCTTTCTTCACCGGCTAAAACTATAATAAATTTTTTATGAGGATAATCAGTGGCAATTAAATTTTTAAAAGTTTCGTTGATAATCTCAAGGGATTCTCTGAAAGTAGGCAGGAAAATCAAATGATAATAGCTTTGCCAGTCTTTATCCTTAATTTCGTTTAGTTTACTTAGCCAGTGTATTTTACCGTCCCGTTTAAAGCGCGCCCAGGAAGTTAGTAAATGAGTAACCAGATAATAAGCTCTCACCAGCCAAAAAACATCAAAGATGATGATGAAAGTGATCGCCCAAAGCGGTTTAAAAATAGAAATTACAACTGCACCAATTAATGTTACCCAAACCATCAAACCCGGTAAGATTTCGTAACAACGATTTAAAATTTTTTCTTTAGCGGTCATTTGTAATTTAAAGAAGCTCCAACATTAAGGCGGGCTTCTTTTATTTTAAAATTTTTTATTAAGACTTCTGACCATGACCGTATTATAGCATCTTTGGGGCAGGAAAACTAGAATTTTACTACTTCACCGGGGTTTAATTTTTGAGGTGATTCTTCTATCTTAGTTGGTTTTTTATTTTTAAACTTTGCCACAGGACTACTGATCGCCTCTTTTAAAGAAATTTCAGGAGTATTAATTGTCCTTTTTTCCAAAGGTGTTCTGTTTGTTCTTGGTAGTTGCCTTTGTTCTTTGACTTTTTTTAAACATTTTTTACAGTAAATTGGTTTATTAGGATCTGGAATAAAATTCAAATAAGTTTCCTGACCACAGGCATCACATTGATATTTATTATTTTCCGTTCTTTGATTAGTGCTTGTTTGATAAGCTTCTTTATAATTATTTCGTTTAGTAGCAGAAGTCCTAATTCTTTTTTTGTCTTCTATGTTTTCAGTTCTCTTGCTTTCTTCTTCCTCTTCTCCTGTACCGGACCACCTTATTATTTTTTCTTCTATAATCTGTCTTTTGGTGGCATAACGTTCTCTGGTGGAATTAATTATTTTTTCCGCTGTTTCTTCGGCGTTTTCAGGTGAAGATAAAGGCGGTAAAGTAGTGGCAGAAAAAGGTTCAGAAGAAAGGCCTTCAATCATTAATTTTAAGTAAATGGTGTATTTAGATAAATTAACCAGATCAGTTTCATCAAAACGGGGGGTAAATTCCTTAACTAGGAATTCAGCGTCCTCTGCCCCGACTCTAAAACAGATAATAGAGCCAACATTGCCAAAAACAGCGGCTCTTACAGTTTCGCTTAATTGAAGAATGTATTGGTGCGCCATAATAAGGTTAAGGCGATATTTTCTGGCTTCCGAAAGAATATTGGCAAAACTTTCAGTGGCAAAGTTTTGGAATTCATCAACATATAAATAAAAATCATTACGTTCTTTTTCTGGAATTTCCACTCGGCTCATGGTTGCTAACTGTATTTTAGTAACTATCATCGAACCTAATAAAGAAGAATTATCCTCGCCGATTCTGCCTTTGGATAAATTTAAAATCAAGATTTTTTTTTCGTCCATGATTTTTCTGATATCAATAGAAGATTTTACTTGTCCTACAATATTTCTCATCATGGAAGAGGAAAGAAAACGTCCGACTTTGTTTTGAATAGGGGCAATAGCCTCTGCTTGGAAACGGTCAGGATATTTTGAATATTCATCAATCCAAAAGGATTTAACTACTGGATCAGTAATTTTTTTCATAACTTTTTTGCGGAATTCTTTGTCTACCAGCATTTTCATAATTCCTAGTAAAGTACTGTCTGGATATTCCAGTAGCGCTAAAATAGCATTGTTTAAAACGTATTCTAAGCGAGGTCCCCAGGAATCTGCCCAAATTTTTTGAAAAACTCCCAGTAACCCAGAAGCCACCAAATGACGGTGTTCCACTGTTACTTTTTCTAAAACATTAAAAGCAATAGGATAATCCATATCAGCCGGATTAAAATATATTACATCATTTATTCTATGGGGAGGTACAAATCTAATGATTTTTTCTGCTAGTTCACCGTGTGGATCAACCACTGCCACTCCTTTGCCTTCCTGAATATCTTGGATGATCATGGTCTCTAATAAATTTGTTTTACCCATGCCAGTTTTACCTAAAACATACATATGACGGCGGCGATCATCCTTTTTTATACCAAAATTTACTGCTTGCTTCCGGAAGTTTGTTTGAGCGAAAATTGTTATTTCATTATTATCCATAATTATTTTAAAGAGATGGGTAGATTAGTAGGAGGCGGTGCTTCTTTTTCTTTAGTTAATTCCTGGCTATCACTTTTGGATTCTATGCTTGTTTTATTTTTAGCAAATCTTTCCTCATAATAGTCGTTGTCAAAATCATAACCAGGCAAAGATTCTGCGATTACATATTTTTTTTCTGCTTCCGGTTCTGGGGTTATAACTGTTTCCTTTTCTGCTTCTTCGGTGGTTGCTGGTTTAAAGAAACCACTTTCGGCAGGTATTTTAATTGGTAATGTTGTGGGAGGTTCTGCTTTTTTAACCTCTGTTTTTTTAATTAAAGGCGCTTTAACAGTAATAGTTGGAAAATGATACAAAGTAGCTAGCTCTTCCTTGGAAAGCATAAATAATCTTGGGCCTCTGACAATGGCGTGTCCATGATAAAATCTTCTCTCCTTAAAGTTTTTAATAACTCTTTTTTGTCTCATGGCTTCTCTTGTTTTGGTAAAAAGGTAATGAACATTATCGGTTTGAGTTAGAGGGTGTCTTAAAAGGGCGTTTAAGTTATGGGTGTTAAACTGATTAATGGCGCCAACAATGGCATTTACTCCCCTGGCTTTTAGGAATGTTTCTTTATGAGCTAGATAATACAGCCGAAATCTGGTGGCAAAACAGGTTTGACCTAACTTAATTTGAATACTTTCCAGTATATGACGTTCATCAGGGGTCAAATATAACATCAGATTAGGTGGCTCGTCTCTTTTATGCTGTTCTTTGATATCACCCCATAATTTTAAAACGCCTTCGCTGAAATTTTCCAAACCCTTTACAGAAGCATCTACTAGTTTATCACCTAAATGTTTAGGAGATTCTTTTTTCTCGCCAATTAATTTTCTGATAATTTTATAGCCTTCTTTTTTCCAGCCTTCAGCATAGGTGGGAGAAATAACAAGTTGCAAAGCTATTTGTTCACCTTTACCGATTTTACTCATTACTTCTAACATTGAAGCCATGGGATCAACAAAACTTTGACTTAAAGGATGTTCAAAACTCCTAAAGGTTTTTATAGGATAAATACTGTGTTTGATTAAAAAATATTCAACGCCCCAAAAAGTATATTCAGAATCTTTTTTATGAACATTATCAGGTATAAGACTAGTATAGTCTCCTACTTCTGTGATTTCTGCTTCGGGGTACTGGGCATAAATGGCTGATTCCACTAAATCCCTAAATTTTTCAGGAGTGCGGATTAAAAATTGGATATATCCTTCTAAAGAGATAATTTCTAAACTTAGATAAAATTGTTGCTGTCCCAGCCAGTATTTTTCATATAAGGTTTTGTAGGTAGCAATTCCTGATAGCGCGGCAAAAATCTGCTCTACAGCTACCATGCTTTGTTCATTATCCTTAGGTACATCAATGGCCAAAAAAACCTGTTTTACGCTCTTTAAATATTTATCTTGTTTATTTGCCAATCTGTTTTGGAAAAGAATATGCAGGATAATTATAACTAAAATAAGCCACCCACCGTGGCTGAATAAATACCAAAATAATTCAATTGGATTCATTCCTAAAAGGAATTCAAGTTTATTAAAATCTATGCTAATTTCCATTTTTGTTTTGATTTAGGATTTTATTTCCTTTTAAACGTTTTTTAAAGAGTAAGTACCATCAGGATTTTTGATAAACTTATTTTTATCCATCAAAGATAAAATGATAGTACTTTTTTTAACAAATCTTTTCTTTAAAACTTGGTCAATAATCTCTTCACGGGTTAAAGGTTTGGTGGCGTTTTTTAAGATATCAATGATAACTTCCACCACTATTCCTGGCTGGTAGCCCCATTCCTTAAGAGCGTAAATACCTCTTCCTACTAAAACATATTTGTCGTCTAAAATTAGTTCATTATGAATAGTGGCTGGGTTAGCCTGTTTATTACTAAATTTTAATTTGTCTATTTCTTGAGCAATCTTAGTGAAATGTAAAGGTTCATCCTTTTTCTTTAGGACTAAATAAACTTTATCACTAATTCTTTTTAAGGTAATTAAGTCCCAGCCCGCTATTCCCCATTCATCAAAGGGATTAGGTTTAACTTTTTTACTGATTTTTAAAAAGGAGATAACAGTTGGTTCATTAAAATATGATTGCTGAGGATGATCAGCATAATTTTTTTGTAAATGAGATAAAATTCTGTTTAAGTCAACAGGTTCATTAAAGTCTTCAATGATTTTAATTAGCAGATTTAAAATATCTTCATAATTTTCCCAGGAAACCGAAGGTTGTTTCCATGCAGGATGAAATTTTTCTGTTTCTTGGGAATAATGAAAGCGGTCACGAAGTAATTGAGAAAGCATAAAACTGGTGTAGGTTTTATTCTCTTCTGTTGAACCGACTAAGGAAAGAATTTCTTCCAGAAGCATTTCTTCGCTCATAATTCCCCCAAAATGCTCTAAAGTTTGGTTAAAAATTATTTCTATGGGTTCAATTATATTTTGTGAATCAGATAAATTTTTTATTTTATTCAGAGCAGAATTTTCTATTTGTCTTACTCTTTCTCTGGTGATATTGAAGTTATTCCCAATTTTTTCCAAAGTTTTTCTGCCGCCTAAATCTAAATTATGACGTAGCACAATAACCTCTCTTTCTCGGTCAGTTAGAGGTTCCAATATAATATCTACCACATTTTTGGGGTTAAATTCGTTGATTATGGAAGCTTGTTTACTTGAGATTACTTTATCAAGTATAGAGTCTGATTGTTGCATATTTTTAGTATTTTAGCTTTATTTTTATAGACTTTGATACTATATCATAAAATATTATACTAGTCAAGTGTTGACATTTCCAGCGACAGATATTGTAGCTATTATTACTAATTAAAAAACAGGTTATTTAGACCTGTTTCTTTATATTTACAGTTGTAATTTACTATTTGTTGTATCTTTTTAATTTGTAAAATATCAATAAAAATGGGCAAGCTACAAAAATTGAAGAGTAAGTACCAAAAATTATTCCCAAAATTAAAGCTAAAATAAAATTTTTGATAGTTGCGCCGCCAAATATATAAGCAGCAGTTAAAACAAAAAGAGTAGTTAGAGAAGTGTTTAAAGAGCGAACAATAGTTTCGTTAATGCTTTGATTTACTACAGTTTCAAAAGTCTTATCCTGATGACGATGTAAGTTTTCTCTGATCCTGTCAAAAGTGACTATGGTATCATGAACTGAAAAACCTAAGATTGTTAACAGGGCAGTAACAAACAAAGAATCTATTTGTGTTCCTAAGAAATGTCCTAAAATAGAAAAGATGCCAATGACTAATAAAATGTCATGGCCCAAAGCAATAATTGCCGAAATTCCATACTTCCAGGATTCCACTGGTTTGGAAACTTTTCTAAAAGCATAGGCAATGTAACCCATGATGGCAAATAAGACGATGATAATAGCATAAATTGTTTTATGTTGCAGTTCTTTGCCGATTGTTGGACCAATGGAATCAAATCTTAATTCTGTAAAGTTTTCACTCATTGATTTTTTCTCATCTTCTTGACCCAGTAATTTACTGACATCTTCATCAGAAAGATCTATTTGTAATTGATCTACTCCCTCACCTTCCAGACCTAAAGCTGATTTTAGTTTTTCCTGTTTTTCTTCTTCTGAAATCTGGGGTTCTGTATCTGGTTCCACCAAATTATTTATTTTTTCTAATATTTGCTGATGTTTTTCTTCTGTTAAAGTAGTGGTTCGCATTAAAATGCCATTTTCTCCAATGGGTTGAATATTAAGACTGTCCAGTTCTAAATCAGCCAGTTGTTGATGGATTTGCTGGTTATCTGGCCGCTCTGTGGCAAACTCCAATTCTATTAAACTGCCGCCGGTAAAATCAATGCCTAATTTAATTCCCCAGAATATCAATGATAGAATACTGATGATAATCAAAACAGCTGATAAGCTTAACCATATTTTTCTTTTTTGAATAATATTATACATGGCTGATTTTTTAATTTAGATTTGCTTCCGTTGTTTTATTAAGCGGCTCTTCATCTGTTTTTTTAACACCCAGTAAAAAAGTATGCTTTTCAAAAAATTTACCGCTGAATAACCGTAAGAACGTTCTGGTTATAGTAATGGCGCTGAACATGGAAACTAAAATTCCAATACCTAAAGTAATGGCAAAACCTTTTACCGAAGATGAACTAAACCAAGTTAAGATTAAACAGGTTATAAGACTGGAAACATTAGAGTCTCTGATAGAAAGCCAGGCTCTATTAAAACCGTCTTCAATGCTCATAGCCATGGGTTTGCCGTTTCTTATTTCTTCTTTCATTCTTTCAAAAATAAGAACATTGGCATCCACTGCCATGCCAATAGAAAGGATAAAGCCGGCAATTCCTGCTAAAGTCAAAGTGATGGGCCATAATTCAAAAATTGCCAAAGTTATTAAGCCATAAATTACCAGGGCAAAAACCGCTAAAACTCCAGGAAAGCGGTAGTAAAATATCATAAACAAAGCTACTAAAAGCAAGCCCAAAAAACCGGCCACTAAACTTTTAGCCAAGGAAATTTTACCTAAAGAAGGCCCGACAGTTTGTTGGTTAATTAAAGTGATAGGCACCGGCAAAGCACCGGCATTTAATCTTTGAGCAAGCAGTTTGGCCTCTTTTAAATTAAAACTTCCGGTGATAACGGCTTTGCCTTGAGTTATTTCCTCCTGCACCGTCGGAATGCTGATCGGTTGCTCATCTAAAAAGATGGCAACAGGTTTACCCACATTTTTTTTAGTGATTTGGGCGAATAAATCTTTGCCTTCACTGTCAAATTCTAAAGAGACATGCGGCTGACCAGTGTTTTGATCAAATTCTACAGTGGCTTTTCTTAGATATTTACCGGAGAGCGCAGTATTTAACCATTGATCATTTAAAGAAGCTTGTTCGTTGTATTGTTCATTTTTAGTGATTATTAAAATATGAGCGGCATGCACTTCTCTTTCTTCGCCTTCGCCACGCTCCTCTATTTTTTTGATAATATGATAGCCAAATTGAGTTTTAACTGGTTCCTGGGTAATTTCACCGTCCTGTAAATCCTCAAAAATAGCTTTTTCAAACTCTGGGACAAAAGAACCTTCTTTGGCAAAATCTAAATCGCCGCTATTTTCCTGGACAGAAGGATCTTCGGAATATTGTTTGGCCAGTTCAGAAAAATCAGCGCCGCTGTTTAGTTGAGCAATAATATCTTTGGTTTTGTTTAAAGCTTCTTCATTATATTGTTTGGCTGCTTGTTTTTCCTCTTCAGTCAGTTCCACCTTACCGGCGTTAGGGTCCTGTTCCTTGAATTCCAGTAAGGGTGTTTCACCTATTAATTTAATGGCTTCATTAATATCATGGACGCCAGCCAGTTCAATAATTAAGCGGTTGTTACTGCCTGTTTGTACCAAGGGTTCGGAAACGCCATAAGCGTTTATTCTTCTTTCTATAACTTCCCGTACCCCTTCCAAAGCAGAGTCCTTGTCTTTTTCGGAAATTTGAGAAATATCTGCCTGGTAAATCAGATGAGTTCCGCCTTGTAAATCAAGCCCTAATTTGGGAGTAAATTTATTAAAAAAAGCTTGGCCGGGAAATTCAGCAGGAAGCTTGGGCCAGTTAATTAAAGCGGCAAAAAAAGCCAAAATTAAAATGGCTGCAAAAGTGAGCCGTACTTTTTTTATGCTAACAATTTTTGTGGGTTTGGGCATATAAACTTAGGGATATAATAGCAATAAAGAAAAAAAAGTTCAAGTCCCTTTATTTATTTCTTTTATTTCATTCAAAGGGGTCGGGCGTAGGCGGATAAAAAAAGACCCATCTCGTAACTTTGTGAGATGGGCCATTCTAAAGATGACATTGGTTTGCTATTAGGTTTTTGGTAGTAATTTTTGTAGCCATTGTTTGGCTCTACCAGTGTAGACCTTGACTCCAAAGTAGCACCCAATGATAATTAGGGTGGTCATGATCATCTTGGGTGGCATGGTGTAAGTTGGATCCCAAGACATAACCAGAAAGAATTCTGTTAGAGCAAGTACCCACGGTAACATAAGAAGGCGGCCTGGCCTTGGTTGAATCTCCTTTTTCCGGCGAATAATACCTTCTTTTACAAATAGATACATACCCAAGATTGTCATACAGGTATCAGGCATTGCAGATGGTACAGGATGGACTCCATGGGAGTAGAAGTGTTGGTGAAAAATGTAGAACAGAACGCCTATGGGTATATCTACCCACCACCAACGGTATTTATAAATTTTTTTTATAAACCGTTGGAAAAGTGGCTTCTTCGAGTTTTCCTGTTTCTTTTTCATTTCACTCACCCGCCTTTCAGAAATGTTTATGAAAATAACTTAAACATATTATTATAATCAAAATAAGTTTTTTGTCAACCCCTTTCGGTAAACTCAGGGTGTTGATCTCCAAAACTGAAATAAAAAAGACCCACGTTGCATTAGTGGGCCGAGCAGACATAAAAGTAGAATGTATTGTTTATCACCAGCTTGACCAAGTTGACTTGGTTAATTTACCATGTTTTTCCAGAACATGAATTTCTCCAGAATGATGGCAAACAAGTTGGTCTTTACGAACTCTATCTGTTTGGCCGTTGGCGAATTCGATTCTTAATTCTCCTTCTTTGACAATTTGCAGAATTTTGACTTGTACTTGTCCGCCTCCTCTTTCTTGAATAAAAACGTGTTGGTTAACTAATCTGCGTACATGTTTTTGTCTGGACATGTCGTGTTCCCTCTATTTATGGTTCAGTTTGATATTTTGAAAATGTGCAAAAATTTAGTTCTTTATTTTAGTTTAATTATTTTTTATTGTCAATAGAATAAAAAACTGCCTCATGCTTGAGACAGTGTCGGGTTTGTTGTTCTAAGTTTGCCTTTATTTACTTCAGCTCTAATATTTGTTCCTGTAAGTCGAACTTGAACATTCCCTTTCTTAAGACGTTTTTCAACAATTACTTCGTGATATCTACCTCTATGGCTTAAGAAAAAAGTTCTTCCGACAATTTTATCAGGGTGCTTTTGAGACTTCTTCATTGTTTCTCCTGGCAACGGTATTTGAAATGTACGAGAAAAGTAAACTTTAATTTAATCGCGATTTTTTGTCAACCCATAAGGTAACCTAGATGGTTTTTCAATAAATTCAGGACTATCGGGGTTTGCTCACCTCGTGCCGAGCACTTTCGGTGCGAGGCAGGGTTGACACTGAGCCCTGAGCTTGTCCTCTCCGAGCTTGTCGCTTCTCGACTTTTCTTGAAGCGACTTTGAATTTATTGAAAGGTCGAGGCAGTCGAAGAGCGAAGGGCCGAAGTGTCAATTTGTTTAGTCATTTATATAAACTTTTGTACCAATATCAGTTAAATTATAAAGTTTTTCAGCAGGGCCAATAGCCAGTCTAACACAGCCGTGGGAAACCGGAGTTCCTAAATGATTCTCACCTTCGCGATAACCAGAAGGCCAATAAGGCAATTCATGGATGCCGTAGCCCGGATAAAAACTTTGCCAGAACGGCATATACAAATTATATCTTTGTGAATAAGATAATTTTTGCTTATTAATTATGGAAAATTCTCCCACAGGCGTGGGCAGTGATTTTTTACCGGAAGAAATAAGATAATCACCCAGCATAAAACCGTTTTGAAAGTATCTTAATTTTTGTTCAGAAATATCGATTTCAATGTATTTATCATCAGCTTTTTGGGCAGTAGGAAATAATTCAGCAATGGTATAAATTAAATTATTATAAACAGCGAGTTTTACGCCGCCTAAATAATTTTTGTCTTGAGTAAAGAATTGATTAAGAGTATCAGCGAAACTATCCATAATTTTTAAATGAGGTCCGCCGCCAATGCCGGCGCCTGCAAGAATTTTTTTATCATCAATGTCTACATTTAATCCGCCTTTAAAATTTTGAGAAAATACCGGAAAAGAATTGATCAGTTCGCCGTTGTTGCGATAAATGTTTAGGAACGGTTCATCTTCTTGATTGGCAAAGGTTAAAATTTCCGCCACAGCATCATCGCCTAAATCCCCTACTTTTACTTTTTGCCCGGACTGAAAATTATTTTTAAGTTCCAGTTCATTAAGCAATTTTCCCTGATTATCAAAAATTCTTAATTTATGATGAGTATTGGAGCTGACAATAATTTCCGGTTTTAAGTCATTATAAAGATTGCCGACAGCCACGTTAATTCCTCCCCTGTCGTTTTCTTCAAAAGCAAAAAAAGAATTAAGTTCTTTACCGTCTCCGTTTAGAATACGGATATGCGGTCCGCCAGTAGAAGTTGCCGCAGTAATGATTTCTTTTTTACCGTCATTATCTAAGTCTGTTACTTCAAAATTTACGCCGCCTAAATAATTTTGGGGATAAACCAGTAATTCATTGATTAAAGTACCGTCCAATCGGTAGATTTTAAGGTAGGGTTTAGCTGATGCAGCTGCCGAAAGGATAATTTCCGGAATATTGTCATTACCTAAATCAGCGATTTTTATATCGCCTATTCTATCCCACTCTAAATTTTGCAAGATAATGCTTGATTTTAAATTTCCCTGAAAATCAAACACTTTTATTTCTTTGGATTTATTATCTGCTTTGAGAAAATTAACAGGTAAAATCAGTAAAAGCATGGCAATAGTCAGCTGTAAATATTTTATTTTCATGATTTTATTTTAACATGAATTTACTTAATAAAAAAAAGAGACCTTGGGTAAAGTCTCTATGGGAGGCAGATGTTGTTGTGTGATGGTTAGTCAACTGGAATTTGTCGGGCATCTTCTCTAATGTCCTTGGAAGAAATATAGAAAGATTCACCTCCTCTTACTGGACTAACTTTTACCATTTGGGAGAGTTTCTTGAGAACAAACAATTTATCTCCGTTTTTTACTCCATGATTTGGTAGAGCATCGCCAATATAAATAACGATTTTTTTACCATCGGACATAATATCCCTCTTGTTTTGATGGTTTTTTGTGCTTAATATTTGAGATATTACCTTAAATAATTTTTTTGTCAATTGAGGGAATTAGTTCTTTAGTTGCTTCAAAAATTTTAATATACCTTATTTAATTCTCCGAGCGTAAGCTCGCGGGAAGTTTATTTATGTTAAGTTATTTATAGTCCTTTAAAGAATTATTTGCCGTCAGAATAAGGCCCTTTCCTTAAGCTGCGGGTCAGCATAGGGCCTTATTGGATCAACTTGAAGTCCGATTATTGTCAACCTTTCAACTCCGATTCAAGGTTGATAATATCAAGCTGATTCTTTACTGGCGGCTTTTTTATTACAAAATTAGTAATGTTCTGGTTTTTTAGCCCATGAGATTATATCATCAATATCTGCTGGTGATTTTGGATAAAAAATTTTTAAATTATTGGCAAGAGCGCATTCAACTTCCAGGTTTGCGCCTTTGGATTTTTCCCAGCCAGGCATAGCTAAAAGCGCGTCTGCTGATCTTTTAAGAAATTCCAGACCCATTTTATAATAAAATTTTTCCGGAGCTTTACTGCCTTTTTCACGATGGAAAGAAGTATGGGCATGAGGACAAAAACAGCCAATGCCGGCATTAATCAGGGCAATCTGATAAGCTTCGGCATTTTTAATGTTATTTTCAAGATAACTTCTATCTTTTTTGTCCCAGCCGCTTGTTAGTAAGCCAGAAATAAAAACTATTTTCATATTATTATTTTCCATGACACTTCTTGTATTTTCTTCCGCTTCCGCACGGACAAGGATCATTTCTACCGATTTTTTTGCCTGAAGTATCTCTGACTTTACTGCTAATTTGTTTTCCTTCGGTGTCTTGGGGCAGGGCTTTTCTGGATGCTGCAAACTGATTAAGACCTGCTTTTATTTCTTGAGTTGGTTGGGCTTTTTGTTGAGGAGAAAAAGAAGCTTGAGCTGCCATGCCCATCTTAAAAATGGCATGCGTTACTTGGTCCTGAATAATGTCTAAGAGTTGCTGAAAAAGACTAAAAGATTCTTTTTTATATTCTATTAAAGGATCTCTTTGTCCGTAGCCCCTTAAACCAATGCCAGTACGTAAATGTTCAATAGCTTCCAAATGTTCAACCCATAAGGTATCAGTAGTTCTTAGTAGTAAAAATTTTTCCAGCTGTCTTATGGGCTGCTCTTGGCTTTCAGACTGCTGCAGTTTATTAATTTTTTCCTCCATCAAATCATATTTTTCTTTAAGCAGATCTTGAACATATTTTATGCCTTTAAGACTGTCCTTTTTTACTTCCTCAATAATTCTGGCAGATTCATCATTAGTTAAAGTAAAAATAGTGTTGATATTTTCCGCGATTTCTTTTAGATTTTTTTCTTGCTGATCACTGGCGTTGACGTGGAAATTGATAATCCGCTCAATTTCCTTTTCTATCATTTCTAAAACCATTTTTTTAGTGCCTGTAGTTTTTTCTTCCGCGGAGGTTTTTTGATTTTCTGCTACTTTTAGAATTTCTCTACGTTTTTTATAAATTACTTCCCGTTGTTTATTTAAAATATCATCATATTCTACTAGATGTTTTCTGAGATCAAAATTATTGCCTTCTACTTTTCTTTGAGCTGACTCAATTGATTTGGAAATCATTTTATTCTCAATAGGCATATCATCCGGCACACCCAGAGTGGTCATTAGGGATTTCATTCTTTCTGAACCGAATATTCTCATTAAGTCATCTTCCATGGAAATAAAAAATTGTGAGGAGCCGGGATCTCCTTGACGGCCGCTTCTGCCTCTTAATTGATTATCTATTCTTCTGGCTTCATGACGTTCAGTACCAATAATATGAAGTCCTCCCAATTCTTTTACTTTTTCAGCTTTTACAGGATCAGGAGGATTACCGCCTAAAATTATATCCACCCCGCGACCAGCCATGTTCGTTGCCACAGTTACTGCTCCTAATTTTCCGGCTTGCGCTAAAATTTCTGCTTCTCGTTCATGATTTTTAGCGTTTAACAGTTCATGTTTTATACCTTCACGGTTTAATAGTTCACTTAAAATTTCATTTTTTTCAATAGAAATAGTACCGATTAAAAGTGGCTGGCCTTTTTCGTTTCTTTGCTTGATTTCCCTGACTATCGCTTGTAGTTTGCCTTTTTCGTTTTTATAAATACTGTCGTTTAAATCTTTTCTGATCATCGGTTTGTTAGTCGGAACAATAGTGACGTCCAAATTATATATTTTGGAAAATTCTTCACTTTCGGTGGCAGCTGTACCGGTCATGCCAGCCAATTTTTCATACATTCTAAAATAATTCTGAAAAGTAACAGTGGCCATAGTTATACTTTCACGTTGAATCTTTACACCTTCTTTAGCTTCTATGGCTTGATGCAAGCCGCCGCTATAACGACGGCCTTGCATTAATCTGCCGGTAAATTCATCAACAATTATAACTTCTTCGCCTTTAACCACATAATCCCTGTCGCGTTTGAATAAAGTTTCTGCTCGTAATGCTTCTTCTAAATGATGGACAGTGTTAATGCCATGAGTTTGATAAATGTTGTCAACGCCTAATAATTTTTCTATTTTTTCTATCCCCTCTTCCGTTAAGGTGCAAGCTCTCATTTTTTCATCAATATTGTAATCACTGTTTTCTTGCAAATTTCTTACTAGTTTGGCAAATTGATAATATCTATCCGTTGATTCTTCTGCCGGAGCAGAGATGATTAAAGGAGTTCTGGCTTCATCAATTAAAACAGAGTCCACTTCGTCAATAATGGCATAGGACAAAGGTCGTTGGACAAGTTGATCCAGATTCTGGATCATGTTATCCCGTAGATAATCAAAACCAAATTCATTATTAGTGCCATAAGTAATATCTGCTAGATAAGCTTCTTTCCGTTCAACAGCACGTAAAAATTTACTGTCAGCTTTAATTCCTCTGTCACGTTGCTCTTCTTCCTCTAGGGAGGGAGTAATATTTTCATCGTATAAAAAAGCGCTTTCGTGCTGCAAACAAGCTACAGAAAGCCCTAAATAATTGTAAATTTGACCCATCCAAACAGTGTCACGTTTAGCTAAATAGTCATTAACCGTCACTAGATGACAGCCTTTACCGGCTAAAGCGTTCAAAAATACAGGCAAGGTTGCTGTTAAAGTTTTTCCTTCACCGGTTCTCATTTCTGCAATTTGCCCTTGATGTAAAACTATACCGCCTAATAATTGCACATCAAAATGTCGCTGCTTTAACGTTCGTTTAGCAGCTTCTCTGACCATAGCAAAAGCTTCCGGTAAGATATCATCAAGCGTTTTGCCGTTTTTTAAATTTTCTTTTAAATTTTTGGTTTTTTGCTGTAATTCTTCTTGGGATAAAGTTTCCAAGTCTAATTCTTTAGAGTTTATTTTATCAACGAGTGGTTTAAGAGAATCTAAATAACGTTGATTAGCATCTCCAAAAATTTTTTCCATTAAACCCATAAGTGGAGCTTATTTTAGCAGATCTTTCTTTATTTAACAAGTATTAAAATCCAATATATCTTACTTCTTCTTCCAGTTGAATGCTTAATTTGTCTCTTACTTGTTGTTTAATAAAACTAATAAGTTGGATTATTTCTTCGGCCTTGGCATTGCCTAGATTTATCAGATAGTTTCCGTGCTTTACAGAAATTTGCGCCTCTCCGATTTTTTTACCTTTTAAATCTAAATATTCTATAAGGAAACCAGCAGGAATTTTTTTGAATTCATAGAACTTATCAGGGATGGGAACATTTTTCTTTTTTAGATTATTAATAATTTCCGGCGTAATTATGACATTCTTAAAAATACTGCCTGCCGAAGGTTCCTGTGGATGTTTGGAGTTTCTATCCTGAATTATTTTGTTTATTTCTTTTAAACTTTGTTCAGTATCGCCTTTATTAAGTTTTAAATAAATTTTTAGTAGTAAATCATTATTTTCCTTAAGTGAGCTGTGGCGGTAGGAAAAATTTAAATCTTCTTTGTTTAGATTTTTGATTTCATCATTACTATCTAGCACTTCAATTTTTATTAATAAATCACTGATGGCTTTGCCATAAGCGCCGGCATTACCCACTACTGCTCCGCCAATAGTGCCGGGGATTCCTGCAGTAAATTCCAAACCTGTTAAATTATGTTTAATGCTTTGGGAAAGTAAATCAGTCAAAGAATAACCGCTACTGACTTCAATGGTTTCATCTTCAATTTTGATTTCCTGATGTTCGTTTTTAATGACCAGACCTTTGAAACCTTGATCACTGAACAGAATATTACTGCCTCCGCCCAGCAAAAAAAAGGAAATTTTATGTTGCCTAGCCAGTTTGATTAAATTAATCAGATCTTCTCTGCTTTTGGCCACGGCAAAATACTTGGCTGGTCCGCCGATTTTAAAAGTCGTATAATTTTTTAAAAGTTCGTTTTCGCGACAATTAATTTTTAATTTTTCGGCTTCTTCTAAAAAGTTCATTATTTTTATTTAGTTAATTCTCTGGCTAAATTGTCAATATCCCCTGCCCCCATGATCAGTAAAAGATCATGGGACTTTACTTTTTTATTAAGTAATTCTTTTGTTTGTTTAAAATTTTTAGCAAAAAGAATCTCTTGCTTATTTTTATGTTTTTGTGAAATTATTTTTTGGACTAAATCACTTGAGCTGATATTTTCATCCTTTTCTAATTTACGGCCAGCCACATCATAAATTTCCTGTATAATAATTAAGTCTGCTTGATTAAAACTTTTGATAAAATCATTAAATAAACTTTTGGTACGGTTATGCTGATGTGGTTGATAAATTAAAAATAAACGCCTGTTAGGATAAAACTCTTTAGCAGCTTGTAAAGTTTTTTTTACAGCTTGAGGATGATGAGTATAGTCAGAAATTACTAAAACATCATCATTTTTTTTAAGATAACCTAAAGTTTCAAATCTGCGCCAAAGATTAGCAAACTCTGCCAGTGATTTTTTTACTTTGCCAAGATCCATTTTTAACTGATGGCAAAACCCTATTACTAAAAGTGTGTTTAAGACATTATATTTACCAACAAGGGATATTTTAAAATGCTCTAAAAATTCATTATTAAAATATACATCAAATTCATAATTTTTTTCTGTTAATTGTAAATTTTTAGCTTGATAATCAGCTTTATCGTTTTTTAAACTACAACCAAAAGAATTGGCAGACAATTTTAATTTTTGGATATTTTTGTCATCAGCGGCATAGAATAAAACACCGTTTGGCGGCAGGCCATCAACAAATTTTTGAAAGTGTTCAATAATATCATTAAGATCTTTATAAAAATCCAGATGGTCAATATCAATATTAGTTAAAAAAATACACCAAGGCAAAAGACTTAACATGTGAGCATAATATTCATCAGCTTCAATAACAAAATATTTTGAATGGCCAAAACGCAAATTTCCGTCAAATTCCTGCAGTTGACTACCAATAATTACAGTCGGGTCAAGTCCAAGATCCGCCAGAACTTTACCTAAAATAGCACTGGTAGTGGTTTTGCCATTAGTGCCGCTTACAGCAATGGTTTTTTTGCTTTTAGTGATTATTCCCAAAAATTGAAAATAGCTGATTTGTTCAATATTCTTTTTTTCGGCTTTTATTCTTTCGGGATTTGTTGGCGGTACGGCATCAGAATAAACAACTAGATCTGTATCATTATCCAGCTGATTTTGATGATGGCCTTTAAATATTTTTGCTCCTTTTTTTTCTAATTTATCAGTTATTTCGCTGGTGCAAAGATCAGAACCACTTACTTTTTTGCCTAATTTAAGCATTAATTTTGCCGTAGCAGAAACACCAATTCCGCCAATGCCAATGAAATGGATTTTTTTAATTTTTGCTATTTGCATAATTCAATTATTGCTTGGGCGATTTTTTCCTCACCTTGGGCAGGGAAAATATTTTTGATATTCTTTCTTAAATTATTTAATAAGTCTTTATCAGCGAATATTTTATTTATCTTTTGAATTAAATCATCAGCAGTCAAATCTTTTTGTTGTAAGCAATAAGCAGCATTTTTATCACAAAAGTATTGAGCATTGGCAGTTTGCGCTGAATTGGGTAGAGGAATTAGTATAACTGCTTTTTCTAGATGTGATAATTCCATTAAAGTTGCCAGTCCTGCTCTGCTAATAATTAAATCCGCTTGGGCGATTTTTTCAAAAAGATCAGTGGTTAATAATTCATAAGAAACATAATTATTAAGTTCAAGCTTTGGCTTTTTATCTTTACCGGTAATGTGAATAATAAAATATTTTTGAGTTAATTCCCGTAGGGATTTTATTACTAGATTATTAAAAAATTTTGCTCCGCTGCTTCCACCTAAAAGCATAATACTAGGGATATTTGAAGACTCTTTTTCATTTTTTGTTGACTGACATTCCTGGCGAATAACAGAGCCAGCCCAATTTGTTTTGGAAAGAGGAAATTTTTTTACAGTTTCTTTAAAAGCTGTAAAAATTAAATTAGCTCTTTTTTGACATAACTTATTAGCTAAACCCGGTTTTAGATCTAATTGATAAAACACCACCTTAACTTTAAAAAATATTGAGATCCAAATCAAAGGAACAGCAGTAAAACCGCCGGCTGATAAAATAACATCAGGTTTGAATTTTTTTAAGATAAAAAACGACTGAATTAAACTTAGGAAAAATTTAAAGATGTCTAAAATATTTTGTAAGCTAAAATATCTTCTAAATTTTACCAGTGGCAGACTTACAAAAGATAAATCATAGTTTTTCAAAAAAAATTGTTCTGGACCGTTTTTTGTGCCAACAAAAAGAGTAGCGTCTAAAGCCTGCTTATTTTTTAATGATTGCCAAATAGCAATTAAAGGACTAACCGAACCTAGGGTGCCACCCCCTGCTAAAAGAATTTTCATAAAATTATGTACGGCTATATTTAGAGATATTTACTAAAATACCACAAGCTGCTAGAGAAACAAATAAAGCAGTTCCACCATAACTGATAAAAGGTAAGGGTATGCCAGTAAGAGGTAATATTGCTACCATGCCAGCGATATTAACAAAAGCTTGGAAAGAAAACCAGCCAGTAATACCTAAAGCTAAAAGCATGCCATAGTTATCTGGAGATGCTCTGGCAATTTTAAAACCCCTAATCATTAACATTAAAAAAAGTATAATAATTATTAAACTAAAAATAAAGCCCATTTCTTCGGCAATAATAGCAAAAATAGAATCCCCGGAAACTTCCGGTAAATAATTGAATTTTTGGCGGGACTTGCCTATGCCTAAACCAAATATTCCGCCTGTGCCAATAGCCAGTTTAGCTTGACTAATATGATAACCTTTACCTTGCGGATCTTTTTCAGGATGTAAAAATGAAGTAAAACGATCAAGCCGGTAAGGTGCAATTTGGACGGCAATTATCAAAACAATCAAACCAGCAGCTACCATGCTTAAGATATATTTCCAAGGCGCGCCAGCGGCAAAGTAAACCATCAAAGCAATAGCCAAAATAATCAATAAACTACCGGTATCAGGTTGAGCTAAAATTAAAAAAATTATTAAACCCAAAAGAGATAAAAGCGGGATAAGACTGTATTCAGGATTTTTCATTTCTTGTTTATTTTTTTTATCAAACCATGAGGCCAGATAAATTAAAAAAGTTAACTTGACTACTTCAGTAGGTTGAAAGCTTAGGCCACCTATTTTGATCCAGCTGTGAGCATTATTATAAACAACTCCAATACCAGGAATAAAAACCAGAACTAATAAAGCTAAGGATATTACTAATAGCCAAAAAGCATACTTTTTCCAATAACGGTAACTGATACGTGAGAGTAAAACAAAAGCCAAAAGTCCCGGTAATAAACCTCTGGTGATTTGATGTTTGAGAAAATAATAACTGTCATTGAATTTTTGAAATGCCTGTACAGAACTTGCCGAAGAAAGCATTAATAAACCTAAAAAACAAAGCACCGCTAAAGAACTGATAAAGATTAAATCTGGCTTGTGTTCGCCGCTGGAGTGGCCAAAAAGATCTTTAAAGACAGCTTTAAATTTATTTTTATGTCTCATTTAATTTCTTTACAAATTCATTAAAAGAATTTATCCGTTCGCGGTAATCCTTAAATTCGCCAAAACTTTCACAGGCCGGTGAAAGTAAAATAATTTCGTCTTTTTTTGCTTTTTTAATTAAGATTTTCAATGATTCTTTGAGGTTTTTAGTTTTAAAAATTTCTGCCTGTGATTTCAGCAGTAAAGGATATAAAAAATTAGAGATTTTTCCACTTACCGCTACTTTCCTAACCTTAAATTTATCAATTGTTTTTATCAGTTGCAAAAACTGTTTTTTTTCCGGTTTATATCGTGAACCTTCTAAAATCAAATTTAATTTATTTTTAGTAAAGGATTTTATGGCTGCTATAGTAGCTTCTGGCCTGGTTGAAGCAGCGTCATTATAAAAACTTATACCCTGTATTTTTTTAATGAATTGTAATCTACCTTGGCGTGACTTGAATTTTTTTATACCTTTAATAATATCAGCTGTAGAAATTTTCAAGATTTTAACCACTTTAATAGCTGCGACGGCGTCACTAATAAGATGCTCGCCTATTAAGTCAGGATTTTTTATTAGTTTCTTGTTTTTATCTGCTGAATAAAAATATATTTTTTTAGCTGGACTAAAGCTTTTCAGCTTTTTGCTAATTAAATCATTTTTGTTAATCACTAAAAAATCATGGGAAGTTTGATATTTGGCAATTTCTTTTTTAGTAGCAATATATTTATTAAATGATCCTTGATGATCATCTAAATGATTTTTAGTAATATTGGTGACCACAGAAATCTTAGGACTTTTTTTTAGATTTTTGGCAAAAGTTAAGGTGCGATTTGATACTTCGGCAACAACCAAAGTTTTTTTATTACTGGAAAAGATATTTTTCAAATCCATCATTTGCCAACTATCCCCTATCATTAATGCTTTTTTGCCGGCAGTTTTTAGAATTTGATAAATAAGATTAACCGTCGTGCCTTTACCGGCTGTGCCAGTTACTCCAATTACTGTGCCGGGAAAATATTTTAATAAAAGATTGTACCAATTCCAGATTTTATAGTTCTTTTTCAATGGTGCATTAATTTTATAACGAAACCAAGAAGAAGGAGCAAGAATAAAATCAGCTTTGGTTATATTTTTTAAATAGCTATCTTTGAAGTAAAAAGCTTTAAGATTATTTTTTAGTTGTTTTATTTGTTTTGAAATCGTAGCAGAAGATAAATTTTGGTGATAGTAATAGTAATTTTTAACAAAGTCAGATTGCTGGGAAAAATCATGTCCAAAAATATTTTTACAACCTAAGGAGATTAAAAAAAGAGCCAGACTACTACCTTCTGTTCCGGCCAAACCTAAAATATGAATATTTTTATTTTTTAGTTCATAAAGATTTTCAGTCATGGTATCTTAATATATTACCAAACTTTATCCAGTAAAAAGATAATTAAGCCAACTACCGATGAGACACCGGCAATAACCCAGAATCTCATGACAATTTTTGGTTCAGACCAACCCTTGGCTTCTAAATGATGGTGTAAAGGTGAAGAAAGAAGAAACTTTTTACCGCCAGAAAGTTTTTTATATACCAGTTGGGTGATAACTGATAAAGATTCAATAACAAGTAAAAAACCAATAAGCGGTAAGAGTAAGGTAGTATTAGTTAACATAGCTACTACTCCTAAGGTTACCCCTAAAGACATAGCACCAGTATCTCCCATAAAAAAGCGGGCAGGATTAATATTAAACCATAAAAAAGCCAGTAAAGCACCGGAAATAACTCCGCAAAAAGCGGCTAAATCGTATTTTTGTTGAATAAAAGCAATGGCGCCAAAAGTAGCAAAAGCAGAAAGTAATACTCCCCCGGCTAAACCATCTAAACCATCTATTTCATTAACCGAAAAAGCGGTAGAGACAATGATAAAAATAAATATAGGAATATACCATCCTCCAATTTCAAAATCTCCGATAAAAGGCAGATGGATTAAATCCCAGTCTAGTTTAAAATAAAACCACAGCGCTCCAAATATAGCAATAAGGGTATAAATTAAAAGTCGGTGTTTCATGGTTAAACCACCACCTCGGGAACCAATTCTTTTAACTCCCAAAAAATCATCTATTAATCCTATGATCGCAGAGGCAATTAATACTCCTAAAGGTAAAAAGGTTTGCGCTCTTGTCAGAAAGTTTAAGTTTTCAAAAAAATCTAGTTTGATTAATTTGGCTAAATAAAAAAATATCAAGGAAACTAACAGGACAGAAAACCAAATAATAATACCACCCATAGTGGGCGTACCTTCCTTTTTTTTATGAAGACTAGAAAAAATTGGCGTTGCTTCTGAACTTCTTATTTGTTTTCCAATTTTGTATTTATAAAGAAAGTGGGTTAAAAGAGGAGTAAAAATTATAGCTAAAGAAAAAGAGACAGTAGTTAAAAGAAGAATCTTTATGACAATGAAATTTTCTATCATCTTAGCTGAAATAATTTATAATTAAGGCAGAGATATTAAGAATAATGAATATTTGCATTATCATACCTATCCAAATAAGCAGTTTACCTAAAAACAGTTCTTTAGTTGCTAAATAACAAGCCATAAAAATATTTATCAAAAAAAATACTAAACCTAAAGCTGGATAAATAAATATGTAAATCCACGGACCAAACCAATCTATACCAAAAAATACATAATAATGCAAAGGAATAAGTTCAGTAGTGGAAGGAATGCGCCAAAGCAATAAAAACCAGCTTAACCCGTTAAAAATCAAAGCCAGTAGTAGCGGAACATAAAAATGTTGAGGAAAATGTAAATTTTTAGAGATATTATCTAAAATATTTTTCATTACTAGGTAATTATAACAGAAATAACATTAAAAATCGAGATCCATGTGGCAGAAATATGTCGTTTATGGTATAATTTAGTTATCTAGATGTCAACCTATTCGGTAACCCTGATGATAAGCATCGGAGCTTGTCATCGAAGTGCCGATAACTAACTAATAAAGTATTTTAAGGTATTTATAAAGATGATTGAAGATCAAAAATTGAAGAATCTTTTACTTAAAGATAACTTGATTGATGAGGAAGTTTTAAAAATAGCTTTGAAAGAAAGCCAGAAAAAGCAGATTAGCTTATTTTATTATTTACTGGATAAAAATTTAGTAGATACCGAAGTTTTATTTTCGCAGGCAGCTGCTTTCTTTAAAATACCTTTAATAAATCTGAAAAACGAATCAATCCGTAAGGATGTTTTATTTCTTATTCCAGAACCTATTGCTCAAACTCATGAAATAGTTGCCTTTAATCAGAATGAAAAAGGTATTAGTATAGCCACGACTGACCCAACAGATTTACAAACTATTGAGTTTTTAAGGAAAAAATATGATAAAAATTTAATCATTCACTTAACCACACCTCAATCGATCAGAAATGCCTTAAAACAATATCATCAAAGTTTAGAAGCAGAGTTTGAGGATATTAGTAAAAGTGAAATAGATCTTAAAGAGAAAGGCAAAGATTTAGAAGAGTTAGCTAAAGATTTACCTTTGATAAGAATTGTGGACACTCTTTTAGAGTATGCAATTTTTGAAGAAGCTTCGGATATTCATATTGAACCAACAGAAAAGCATGTTATTGTACGTTATCGGATTGACGGTTTATTAAAGGATGTGATGACTTTACCTAAAACTGTACAATCCGGCGTAGTGGCTAGAATAAAAGTTCTATCTAATTTAAAACTTGATGAACATCGTTTACCTCAAGATGGCCGTTTTAAGATAAGCAGTCCTCAATACAAAGTCGCTTTTAGGGTTTCTGTATTACCGGTTTTTAATGGTGAAAAAATTGTCCTTCGTTTACTTAATGAATCCACTAAAATTTTATCATTGGAAGATTTAGGTTTTCAAAAAGTGGCTTTGGAAATATTAAAAACAAATATTAAAAAACCGCATGGCATAATTCTGGTAACTGGTCCTACTGGTTCTGGTAAAACCACTACTCTTTATACCATCATGAATATTCTAAACAAACCAGAAGTTAATATTACCACCGTTGAAGATCCCATTGAATATAGAATGCCGAAAATTAATCAAAGCCAGATCAATCCCAAAATAGATTACACTTTTGCTACTGGTCTTAGAGCAATTTTAAGACAGGATCCTAACATTATTATGGTGGGAGAAATTAGAGATAAAGAAACTGCCGAAATAGCCATTAATGCAGCCATGACCGGACATTTAGTTTTATCAACTGTTCACACTAATGATGTAGCTACAACTCCGCAACGTTTATTTAATATGGGCGTTCAACCCTTTTTAGTTGCTTCTACTACTATTTTAATTTTAGCTCAACGTTTAATCAGAAAAGTATGTAAAAATTGTATGATTAGCTATAACCTTGATAAAGAGATAATCGATGAGTTAAACAGACATTTTAATTTAAAGGTTCTTCAGCAATTTTTAATCAGTGAAGGATTAATTTCTTCACAAAAAGACACTTTTGAATCCATTCTTTTTTATAAAGGTAAAGGTTGCAAGCAGTGCGGACAAAGGGGTTATAAAGGCAGAATTGGAATTTATGAGGTTTTAGAGATAAGTCCAGTAATTGCTGAATTAATTGCCAGCCATGCTAGTAGCGAAGAAATTCAAAAACAAGCTGTAGCTGATAAAATGTTAACTCTAACCCAGGATGGTTTTATGAAATGTATCAAAGGTATTACCACTATTGAAGAGGTGCTTAGAGTTACTCAAGAATAAAATAAAAATGGTTATTGACATTGAAAAAATTAAAAATAAAGAAAAACAACAAAAAACCCTTGAAGCAAGCGGGAATTTTTTCCAGAAATTCATCACCAGGATTAGAGAGGTAACTACTATCTCTTCTAGAGATAAACAATTTTTTGTTCAGAATTTACAGGTGATGATTAGCGGAGGGCTGCCTTTGGATAGATCTTTAAAAACACTTTCAAGTCAAACTAAAAATCTTAAATTTAAAAAAATTCTCAATGATCTTTATTTAGATACAGAGAAAGGACTTACTTTTGCCGAAAGTTTAAGTAAACATAAAGGCACCTTTAGTGAAATGTTTATTAATATGGTTCAAGCTGGGGAAATTTCCGGAAGATTGGATGAAGTTTTAAAGCAAATATATATACAAATAAAAAAGGCCAATGAGTTAAAAAGCAATGTTAAATCTGCTATGACCTACCCGGTAATAGTGGTAGTGGCGATGGTGTCGATTGGTATTGGTATGCTTATTTTTGTTATTCCTAAAATTACTGCTATGTTTGATGATTTTGGAGGTGACTTGCCACTGCCAACTAAAATGCTTATTGGCACTTCGGATTTCATAGTCAGTAATGGTATTTTGGTATCTTTAGTAGCTATTATCCTGATTACCCTCTTTATAGTTTTTATTCGTAGTTCCAAAGGTAAATATATTTTTCATGGTTTTTTACTTTCTCTTCCTATTTTTGGGCCGATAATCAGTAAAATTAATTTAGCTAAATTTACCCGAAATTTAAGTTCCTTGATTAAAACCGATATTCCCATAGTTAAAACTTTTGAAATTACTTCACAAATTCTTGGTAATGCCCATTATAGAAAAGCTTTACTGGAAGCTTCACAAAAATTAAAAAAAGGATCTTCCATAGCAGAAACTTTAGAAATGTATCCAAAACTTTTTCCGCCTGTTATTATCCAAATGACTGTAACTGGCGAGGAAACAGGAAAGGTAGATGATATTCTTTCGGAATTAGCCAGTTTTTACGAAGATGAAATAGACCGTATTATGAAAACTTTGCCTTCAATTATTGAACCATTATTAATGTTGATTTTAGGGGCAGGCGTAGGTTTAATGGCGGTGGCTATTATCATGCCGATGTATTCTATAACAGAAAAAATTTAAGATTGCTATCTTATGATAAATTTTTCTCATAAGGGTTTCACTTTAACACAAATACTAGTTGTTTTAATTATAATATTTTTAATGTCTATTGTTACTTTTCCTTTAATCAGAGAATATTCTAAAAATTTAGAATTGAAAAATGGCACTAAAGCAGTTATCCAAAGTTTAAGATTAGCTCAACAATCTGCTGTAACTGAACAGTTTAAATATGCCATTCGTTTTACAGCTTTAGCAGATACTTATTATCTGGTTAAAAAAGTTGATCCAGAGGAAATTATCAATAGTTGGCAATTGCCAAACTCGGTTTATTTTTTCTATATAGATGGTTTAGAAGATGATGAAGCTGTTTTTAATTCAGCTGGAGCTGTTGATTTCTCCGGTGATGTCTACCTTGCTCACTTACAAAATCAAGCTCAAACATTAATTGAGATTAAACCATCAGGTTATATTACTTGGCAAAATTATGAACCTTAATGAACAAATAAAAATTCAGAAAAATCAACAAGGATTCTCTTTAATTGAGACTTTGATTGCTTTAACTATTTTAATTTTGGCTTTACTGACGATGGTTCAGTTATTTCCCTTAGGTTTAAAAAATGCCAGTTATTCGCGCAGTGAAACGACAGCTGTTTTTTTAGCTCAAGCTAAAATGGAGGAAATAATCAGTGAACGATATGATCAAGTTTTAACCGGTACTTTTGCTGAAGCATCATTAGTAACTATTGACGATGATTTTGCCAGATATAGCAGGCAAACAGTAATTTATTATGTAGATGAGGATTTAGAGTCTTCGGTGCAAGACATTGGTTTAAAAAGGGTAGATGTAACTGTTAGCTGGCCGGGCGGAGACAGTAATAGAACGGTTACTATTAATACTTTAATTTCTGATTTATAAAAATGCGAAAAAAATCTTATCAATTTAATCATCCTAAAGGTTTTTCTTTTATTGAGATTGTTATTGTTAGCGCTTTAGCTTTTATTATTTTGTTTGTAATTTATGATATTTTCCTAATTTCCCAGAAAGCTAATAGATTAGGAGATGAAAAGTTAGAACTGATTCAAAATGGCCGGATAATTTTGGATCGTTTATCCAGAGAATTAAGACAAACTCCGGATTTAGTTACTGAACTGCCCAGCACTAAAGATGAAGTTGGTTTTCCGCCAGCAAATGAGCTTCAATTTCAGGATGGTCATGATTTAGAAGATATTCAGTATTTAAGATATTATTTAAATAGCCAATTATTAAACAGGCAAAGGATTGTTTATTATTTTTTTGATGAGCCGGAAACATACGTATATTGGGATTCACATGATGAATTTGAAGATCCTCCAGAATTTTCTATTTTGGAAGAAAAAACAATTGCCGAATATATTAATAATATCCAGTTTTACGGCAATAAAGTGATATATATTGATGTTCTACTAAATAAAAATGAGACCAACGAGCATCTTTTTACTGGAGTTTGGGGGAGAAATACCAGACAATAATTTTTACTAAATCTTATGATCAATAAATCAGTTAACAAAAACAAATCAGGATTTGTTTTAATTGCTTCAACTTTGGTAGTAGGAGCAGTAATGCTTTTAGCCTATTATTTTTTAAATTTTATTTTAACCGATGTGAAAATATCACAAAGCCAAAGTTTAGCTACTAGAACTTATTATTTGGCAGAAGCCGGTGTTCATGAAGCTGTTTGGAAAATAAAAAATGATCCTACTTGGGAAATAAACTTCCAAACAGATCCTGAATGGTCAGAAGAATTTACTCGCGATAATCCTTTTGGTCAGAATAATTCATACACTATTAATGTTCAGAATATTGCTTTGGGTGAAGCAATAATAGATTCCCCTGGAAGTTATGATTGGCAAGGAATAACCGGTCAAAGGATAGTAGAAACAAAGGTCTTTCAAGCATTAAATCCTGTCGCTCCAGAAGAGGTAGTTATTTTTACGGATAGAGACGCGGATTTTTGGGGTTCAATATTTACTCTTAATGGTGGAGGGATATTTGCCAATGATGATATTGGTTTAAGTTTATGGAGCACTGTTACTGTTGAGAAAGATGCTGCGGCAGTGGATAACATTAATATTTCCTGGACATCTAATTTAAATGCAGAGAATAAATATTCCATAAATTATCCCCCTGCTCCTGCTGCTATAGAGATGCCGCAAATAGACTTTGATTCAGAAGATCCTGGTTCATATGCCAATAGAGCGGATAATACATACACTGAATCTGAATTTCAGGAATTAATGAATAATGATCCAAATTTGGTTATTAATGGTATTACCTATGTTCAGGGAAACGTGACAATTCCCCGTGGTCAGAATTTAACAGTGAATGGCGTGTTAGTAAATGATGGCAATATAAGTATTGGTACAAGTTTTTGGCCTTTTTGGAAATTTAAACCTATAGTAATAGCATCAGCTGATCCTGATCAACCAGCAGGACTACTAAGTAAAAGGCAAATTACTATTGGTACGTACACTGATGAGGTGAATGTTTCTGGCCTGCTTTATGCCAATGATAGTATTACAGTAAGTGCTTGGGGAGTGGATTTTATAGTTAATGGAGGAATTATTTGCCGTGATTTTAATGGTTATGATTTTTGGAATCCCCAAACCCTGACTTATAATCAAACGGTTATTGATTTAACCATTAATCCCGGATCTTCTCCTATAATTAATATAGAACATTGGGAGGAGGAATATTAATTTTAAAAATTGTAGACCATTTACTATTATGTTTTTCATTAATTGGCGAAAAAAATCCTTTGGCTTAGATATCAGTGAGAAAGTTTTTAGAATTGTCCAGTTAAGTAAGTATGGCAGTAAGATTAAGTTGATTAGCTATCATTCTATTAATATCCCTCAAGGTATTCTTAAGGATGGAAAAATAGTTTCCCAAGATAAAGCCATTAGTTTAATTAATCAACTTATTCATGGAGCAAAAGGCAAAAAAATTTTTACTAGATTTGTCACTGCTTGCTTAGCTGAAACTAAAACGTTTATTAAGCTGATTAATTTGGAAGAGAAAGATAATAAAAATAAGGATAAAGACATTGTTCCAGAGATTATTGAAGAATCAAAAAAACATATCCCCTATCCCTTAGAGGATGTTTATTTGGACTGGCAATATAGCGGTGATCAAAAACAGGTACTGATTGGCGTTTGTCCTAAAGAGATTGTTGAAAATTATCAGGAAGTTTTAATCAAAGCTGGGCTGATACCTTTAGCTTTAGAAATAGAGGCAGCGGCTATTGTTAGAAGTATTTTTCCGGTAAAGGAAAATATAAAAAAACCAGTAATGATTTTGGATTTAGGAGCAAATAGAAGCGGTTTTATTGTTTACTTAAACAGTACTATTCCTTTTACTCTTTCTTTAACTTTTTCCGGAGATTTTTTAACCCAGGAATTAATGAAGAAGTTGAAAATCAACGTTGAAGAGGCAGAAAAAGCTAAGTGTTTGATTGGCCTTGATAAAAGTAAAGCTCAAAGTTATGTCTATCAAATTTTAGCACCCTTGTTTAAACAGTTATGTCAAAAAATTCGGGAGGCGAAATATTTTTATCATGAGCATTTTTATGGACAGGGAGATATTACAAAGTTATATTTAACTGGTGGTGTTTCCATGATTCCGGGCGGAGCAGAATTTTTAGCAAGAGAAATAGACATGGAAGTAAAATTGGCAGATCCCTTGGTTAATTTGTCGTCTGGCGGTTTAACAATACCTAAAGAGAATATTCAGTCTTACACTACTGCTATTGGATTAGCTTTAAGAAATCTTTATTTGACTGATTAAATTATGATTAAATTAAATCTCATTTCTGTCAAACAACATAATGCTCTTAGACTTAAAGCTATTTATTATTATATAGAGAATTTTTTAGGACTTTTTGTTATAGCCGTAATTTTAATAAGCATAACTTTAATACCCATAAACCATTCCCTCACTTCATTACATAAGAGAGTTAATAATGAGGAAAAACAAAATTCTTTAAAGAATAAGAATATAACTGATGAAATAGATGATTTTAATGACAAAGTTATTATCTTGGACGATATTCAGTCATCAACTTACAATTGGCCTCTTTTAATCAGTAATTTAGCAGGACTGGTGTCAGATCAAATTTTCTTAATGGAATTTAATGCAAAATTATCTGATCATCAATTTATTCTCAAAGGTCACGCTCAAACTAGAGAAGCTTATTTAATTTTTAAGGATAATTTAATAAAGTCAGATTCCTTTCATCAGTTAGAATTTTCTCTTTCTGACATTCTAAAAAAGAAGGATATTGATTTTGCCATTAAGGGGTCTTTTAAATAAATATGAAATTATCACGTTATGAAATAATTAAATATTCAATTTTGCTGATAATATTGGGCGGTGCTTTCTTTTTTGTTTTCCTGCCTAATTTTAAAAATATTCAAAAGATAAATAGCGATTTATCCAGCCAGCGGGCAAATTTAGAACAACAATTCAAAGCAAAGAAGAATTTGGAAGAATTTTTAGCTGATTACCACAGTATAAAAAGTGAAATACCCAGTTATGAACAGATGTTTACCAAAGAAGGCGATGAGTTATCTTTAATAACCATTGTAGAAAATATTGCCATTAAATATAATATTTCACAGGACATAACTTTAGGAACACAAAAAGAAAGGATTGACAATCATTTAAAAAGAATGACATTTAATCTTTCTGTTAACGGCGATTTTAATAATTTTGTAAATTACTTACTGGAACTTAAACTATTAAATTATAAATTAATTATTCGGAGTCTAGAAATTGAAAAGTTAGAAGAAAGTAAGGTCACAGCAGAGCTTTTGGGATACACTTATTGGTATTTACCCTAAACAATATGATTAAGATAAAGATACCGTACAAAGAATTTATTTCAACATTAATTATTTTGTTTTTGTTAGGATTAGTGGTTATTTCAATTTTTTTATCTATTAACCGTTATTGGGATTCCTTAAGTAATGGCAGTAAAGTTCTGGAATATCTAAAGAATGTGCCTTTAGAAAAAATTGAATCACAAAAAGCAAAACAAGTAATTGAAAATTTGAATAAAGAAGATGTGTTAATTGAGCCAAATAAAATAAACAATCCTTTTAAAGATTATGAAATCTTGTCTGACGTTGAAGCTACTAATACGGAGACCTAATTAAAGTTAATTATTTTGACACTTCGGCCTTTCACTACGCTCAGGGCTCGGTGTTAACCCTATCTCGCACTGTCGTTTTTTGCGAGGCCATTTTTATTTAGCCTGCCAAATTAGAATGTGGATAATCCTTATTGACACTATTATATATCGGTTTTATTATTCAGGCAGATCAGCTTGGTGGTTTAGGGCACAAAAACCAACACTCCAAAATCAAACAACTGCCAACTGACTTACAATAAGGTGGATTTTTCAAGAGATTGTGTTGTTTAGTAAATTCCTCCATTTTTTTCAAGACCAATAGTGTTGGAAATCATCTTGTGCCCTCTTAACGCCTTTGCAATGTATTAGAGAGATGTCGTTTTTCTTCTATATGTTGCAGGGCGTTTTTTTATTTCAAAAAAATCCCGATAAATATATCGGGATTAATTTTATTTATTATATATTAATTTTTTACTTGATGAATAACTCGTTGAGGAAATGGTATTTCAATTTTTTCCTGATCAAAAGCAATTTTTAGTCTTTTTCTAAGTTCGCCGGTTACTTCCCATTGTTTAAGAGGTTTGGTTTCACCAAGAATTTTTATAATAACCGCAGAATCAGCAAAATCATCAACTCTTAAAAAAGCTGGTGGCTTTATAATTAATTCTTTCCAGGTAGAATCTTCGGCAAGTTCTTTACCGACACGATCAACCACTGCTATCACCTTTTCCAGATCAGTATTATAGGAAACACCAAGATCAAGATTTACTCTAGCAAAATATTTAGATAAATTAGAAACTTTTTTTACTTCACCGTGAGGTATATGATGTACAGTACCGTCTAAATCGCGTAAAGTTGTCATCCGTAAAGTTACATCTTCAACCAAACCACAGGTATCATCAAAACAAACAATATCCCCTACCCGATATTGATTTTCCAAAATCAGAAAAAAGCCGGAAATTATATCTCTGATTAAATATTGTCCGCCAAAACCAAAAGCCAGTCCGGCAATACCAGCGGCAGCCAGTAATGGTCCGATATTTACACCAATTTCAGATAAAAGCATCATTATAGCTATTAGCCAGATTAAGATGCTGGTAACGCCATTAAAAATACGGATAATTGTATCTTCCCTTTTTTTCTCTGCTTCTTTAGTTAAAAAGTGGTCAGCGACTACAGTTTTTCGAACCAGTTTTTCAATAAAAATTTTCCCGAATTTTTTCGCCAGATAAAGTGCCAGTAAAATAGCAACTATCATGAAACCGTGAGCTGCCAGCCAATCAGTTATAACAGAAATAATTTTTTGAATAATGTTCATATTGTTATATTTGTGGATAAAGTTATGTTAGTCTATGTAGTATAATTATTATATGAATAAACTGATTGAATATCAACCCTCACAAGTAAAGAAAACTATTCTTGAGTATAAAAAATTTAATACCGTTACCTATCAACAAATCATCAAGTCAGCAAAAAAACTGGATGGTAAGGTTGTTTTACATATAAATAGCGCTTGTAAAGGCGGCGGTGTGGCTGAATTACTGCGCAGTCAGGTAGCAATAGAACAATCATTAGACATAAGAAGTTATTGGTTTGTGATGCAGGTGCCAGAGCGCTTTTTTGCTATAACTAAAAAAATACATAATCTGTTGCAAGGCGACAGTAATGTGCTTAATAAAAAAGAAAAAGATTATTACTTGGCTATTAGCCATAAAATAGGAAAATCTTTAACTTTAATTTTAGATAATTTAAAACCTGATATTATAATGATACATGATCCCCAGCCCTTGCCCTTAATCCTTTTTATTCCCAAAAATCTTACTGCTATACTCCGTCTTCATCCTGATCTTTCCCATCCTTGTTTAAAAGCAATCAATCTTCTTAAACCTTTTATAACTCGTTTTAACGGCATGATATTAAGTAACAGCAGTTATAGTCGTTCATTTCCTTGGCTTAAATCTAAAAATATAAGGATAATTATGCCGGCCATTGATCCTTTGTCTGAAAAGAACCGACTAATGGATATGCAGGTGGCGCAAAGTATTTTAAAAAATTATAACATTGATTGTTCTAAACCGATAATTTCCCAAGTTTCCCGTTTTGACTATTGGAAAGATCCTCTTGGCGTGGTTAAAGCTTATTTTTTAGCAAAAAAGAAAATTCCTGAACTTCAGCTGATTTTAGCGGGTTTCTTTTTAGCTCAAGACGACCCAGAAGCATTGTCGGTATTTAAAGAGGTAAAAAAATTTAGTCATGGCCATTCAGGTATATTCCTTTTTTCTGATCCCCGTAAATTAAAATCTGTGACTATTGACCTTTTTGTAAATGCAGTTTATACAGCCAGCACTATTATGATCCAAAAAAGCATTCGGGAAGGTTTTGGTTTGACGATTACCGAAGCAATGTGGAAAGGCAAAGCAGTCATTGCCGGAAAATCGCAAGGCGCTTTAGTTCAGATAAAAAATAAAAAAAACGGGATAATAATTTCATCCCCTAAAGAAGCAGGCACGGCAATTGTACGTTTACTGCAAAATAATAATGAACGTCTGCGACTGGGCAAAGCTGCCGTTAAATCAGTTAAGCGAAAATTTCTTTTACCAAGATTTATTCTGGAAAATCTAAAAGCTTACATTGCTTTTAGTAAAAAATAATTAAGAATTTTCTCTCTTTACATTCTTTTTATTTCGTGTATAATACCTTATTATTTGCACAATCATTTGTAATCCGGCAGGAGGAAATTCAGAGATGGGTAAAAGAAGCACAACTCACCGTTGGAAGAAATGCGATCGGCTAAGAAGATTTAGAGCAAGACAAGCAAGGCATGCACGTAATGAAATAGGTAAAGCTGGACATCAAGAGATGAAAATTGTTGTTAAACGAGAAATTCCTTCAAGCAGAAGTTCTAGGTATGATTATTATTGATGCTGAAGCTTGTTTTCTATAAAAGATTCTTTCCCTTCCCTCGTTTCGGCATATGACGAGGGATTTTTTTATTTAAAAAATTGTATTCAATGTGCTCCGACAGGCGGGTAAAAATTCCTCCCCCTAGACCACCTTCCTTTTTTTCTTTTTGCCCGCCCTCGCTTTTCCGCTACCTAATTATCTCCCAGCATCTTTCGCCGCTTTTTCAATCCAATCACCCATTTTATGATATCCGTCATCGTTATTCCAGAGGTAAAAATTATATCCTTCGGGAATTTTTCCACACCTTTTAGATGTATTTTCTTGTAAATCTTTTATTCTGCTTACATCTATGCCTAATAAACCGTTTCCGATTTCTATACTCTTTTTAATTTCGTATTTTACCCATCTACTGCCGCAGGTTTTTTCTCCAACCAAAACAACCGTTACGGAAGTTCCGTTAAGTTGTTTGTCTATCCAGTTTTTAATAGCTTGATCACCTTGCCTTTTTATTGCCTCAAAATCTACCGCATCAATGAAGCCAGCAGCATCTCTTCCTTGTGCAACCCAACTTTTTCTCACAACCATTGCTCTTGAAACATCTTCATATTTGAAACTAAAAAATACTTTTCTCATAATTTTATTTGATTAAATAAATAGTTATTAACATAACACCGACTAATGTTAAGTAAAAAATTAATAATGTTTTAGAAAAAATTGAACAAAGCCAGCCGTTTTCATAAGCTTTAAAATTACTAGTATCCATTGAAAAATCAATATTTTTTTCATCTAGTTTTCTAACATGATTATACAAAGCCCTAAATAATCTTTCTTGCGAAAGAAAATAACCGTCCAAAATCCAAAAAATAATAACTGGAAAATAAATAACTAAGATATAATCGTGACTTGAATCTTTTACAAATAATGCTAAAAGTGCGGCAATTAATGTAATCGTCCATCCTCTCAAAAAAAATAAATTGCTAGCCATTCTGCTAATTACTCCCTGAATAAATTCCAAATGTTTTTGTTTATTTTCCATAAAATTATTTATCCTTGATATTAAATTTAGGTTGGAGTTTTTTGATAAGTCTTTGCTCTAATTTTTTAGCATTTTCTAGATTTGGGACTTGGATAATTTTTATTTTTGTTGCCCCACTAATTTTTTCTTTCTTTATATTAAGATGTTCTAATAATCTGTCATGTGGTCTATTTCTTTTTGCTATGCCTGTGTACAATTCCTTATTTGAATTATTTAACAATCGATAAACAATCGGCTTATCTTCCGGAATATTTTTTATATTAGTTTTATTAAATTTTTTTGCGTTTGTAAATTGAGCCATATACTTATGTTAAATTATTAATAAATATGTGTGGATAACCCACTATGGATTTTCTATTTTCTTTCTATTATACTGTAAATATAGAGTTAATAAAAAATAAAGTCAAGTATTATGTTAACAAAAAGACAAAAACAAGTTTTAGATTTTATATCCTCATATCATAAGAAAAAAGGATATGCTCCCTCTTTGGAAGAAATATGCAGGAAATTTAAGCTTGCCTCGGTTTCCACTGCCCATTTTCATGTAAAAAAATTGCAAGATTTAGGATTTTTGGAAAAACAATATAATAAACCGAGATCCATTGCTCTTTATGAAAATGAAAAAATGGTTAATATCCCCCTCTTGGGCCTAATAGCTGCCGGGCAACCAATTGAAGCGATACAAAATAAAGAAACAATTGCCGTGCCGCAAAATAAACTTCCTCGTTCTGGTGAATTTTATGCATTACGAGTTTTAGGCAATAGCATGATATACGAAAATATAAATGACGGCGACATAGTTTTAGTCAAACAACAAAGTATTGCTGAAAATGGACAAAAAGTCGTGGCTTTAATTGATAACGCTGAAGCAACACTTAAAAAATTCTATAAGGAGAGAGGATATATAAGATTACAACCGGCCAATAAAACTATTGAGCCAATAATTATAAAAAGGGGTAAAGAATTAACTATTCAGGGTATTGTAATAGACGTAATAAAAAACGAAGAAAAACTACAGGCAACGGAATTATTACCCCAAAAGGAAATAAAGAAATTTAACATATTACCACTCAATAAAATTATTTGCGGTGATGCAGTGGAAGAACTTAAAAAATTTCCGGACAACTCTATTGATTTAGTTGTTACATCACCCCCTTATGATAGAATTAGAAAATATAATGGATTTAGTTTTGATTTGCACGCTACCGGCAAAGAAATATATCGAGTTTTAAAAGAAAGTGGCATTGCAGCTATGGTTATTCAAGATCAAACAAAAAATTTTGGTAAATCCTTAACCTCATTTAGAACCATAGTAGATTGGGTTGACAATATTGGTTTTAAATTATTTGAAACTGTTATTTATCGAAAACACGGGACCGAGGGAGCATGGTGGAAATATAGATTTAGAGTTGACCATGAATATATGCCAATTTTTCTGAAAGGCGAAAAACCAAAATATTTTAATAAAAAACCATTAAAGGTACCATCAAAACATGGCGGGAAAATCATGACTGGGAGCGGTAATAGAAAAACAGACGGAACAACAACAAAAACTGTTACTAGACCAATAAATCCAATGAAATGTAGAGGAACAATTTGGGATTATTTGATGGCCGGAGATAAAGACGAACTAAAAAGGAAACACCCCGCAGTGTTCCCCGATAAAATACCTCTGGATTTTATTCAATGTTTTTGTCCTCAAGACGGAATTGTCCTTGATCCTTTTATTGGCTGTGGATCAACTGCTGTTGCGGCAAAACATCTAAAAAGAAATTACATAGGTATTGATATATCAGAAGAGTATTGTAATTTAGCAAAAGAAAGAATACGAAGGATACCAGAATCTTTATTATAATTTATCTGGTTTTTCAAGAGTATATTCGATATTTTGGCCGTTTGTCATTGCCCAAGTGAGCGGCTTTTTTGATAAAAGTTCTTCAAATGTTTTATTATTTAAACGAGTTTTTTTACCAGCAAAATCACTCTTTGTAAATTTGTATAATTTGAGATTTTCCCAACTCCAACTACTCTGATTATATTTCCAATTGGTTAAATTAGATAAAATTTCAATAAATTTTTCAATTCTTTCTTTAGCTTCTGAATTTATTTTATAAAAATCATTATGTCCTTCGATATTAACCGGTGAACCATCAGTTTCTGATATTCTCAATCTATCACCTCTTTCTTTAATAATACTAATTTCATCTCTTTTTCTAAAAAATTCATCCATTGCTTTCATTAAAGAAAATACACTATATTTCTCATTTTCAAAAACATCTTTTAATGGATTCGATTCTTCATTCGCTCGTAAATAGTTTAACCAATTCAAGACATTTTCTGGATACTTAAAAAGGACATTAAAAGTTCCATCGGTAAAAAATAAAGCGCGAATTGCTGTTTCGGGTATTTTAAATTTTATTTTTGAACCAACTATCCCAATTAAAAGATGTATTGTCGCTAACGGATATTTTAAACGGAAATCATTATAGCCATCATAATCTCTTAAATTATTTAGCTGGATGCAATTCTTATAATTATCCCAATTTGATGGCTTTTTTCTTTTATTAAATTGAACCATATGATGGCCAACACTTTTTATGTCTTTCTTAAAAACTTCCATATCTAAGAATATACAATCTTTAGCAGAAATATTTTTATCTAACAACATTATTTTTCCATCATAAAAACCTTTTATTCTCCAGTCTAAATAAGTAGACATAAATAGACCGCATAATAAACCATCGCTATCGGGACTTAAAATGCAATCCTGTCCTTTCTTTATTATCCAAGGATAATCTTTAACTATTTTTTCGTAGTCAATTTGATCTGTTTTACCTGATAATAATTCTTGAATTTTGGACATAATTATTCAATAAAAAATTTATTGGCTCGGAGGGGAGGATTCGAACCTCCGTTGGCGGGACCAAAACCCGCTGTCCTGCCCCTAGACGACCTCCGAATAATGAATAATAAAACTATAATAATATTTTTTTGATAAAATGTCAATCATTAAAAATAAGTTCGCAGTTAAAAACGAACTTATTTTTAGTAAATATACTTAAATTAATGGCTTTAAATTTCTATTTACTATCATCTACAAAAAACTCATAAAGAGATAAAACTGTAAAATTACTTAACATCATCCAAAAGAATAGTTCTTCAAACGGAAATCTTAAGCCCACAAGTTCTATCCAACCAATGTATTCTCCTGGAAAATACCATTGACCAAGTTTTACAGCTGTCAACTCGTAGATTAAAAATAGCATAAAAAAGAATAGTCCCGTTTTAAAAAACTTAATGAAAAGTGCTGGATATCTTTTTATTACTAAAACTATTGGAATTATTGATGGCAAGGCTAGAAAAAAATAGGCGTAACGAAAATAAAAAATACTTTCTCTTACAGTAAAAATACACAAAACAAAAACAAGTGCTATTAATGTCGGAATCGCTAAATATTGAAAACGTTTTGAAATAACCCCCTTTTTTTCTCTTTCATGAAAGTGTTCGTAAAAAGCTATAATAAATAAGGCCCAAAGAATAAACCAAATTGGTTCATCTACTGGCCAAAAGCCAAAAATACGATAATTGAACATAAGCTGGGAACCCAATTCGTACCAAGCATTGTTTGCTGAAAGAATTACATCAAAAATAAAACCAAGTCCAATTCCTATTAGAGCTGAACCTGCAAAAATTCTCTTAATTGGTTTTTTTCTGCGAATGAATAAATAAATTGTTGGAATAACAAAAAATAATAAAGCCGAAGTAAGTGGCTTAACCCTAAACCATAGAATAACCGGCACTGAACAAAAAATTATTCCTAAAATAATCCAAAAATCAATTTTAAGAGATTTAATCATATTTTTTATATTTTACTTTTAATTATTCACAGCCAAAAGTAGCTCTACACTCACTAGGATTAGGAGAATTTTCGCAGGAATCGCACATCATTTTTTTAATAGCATCCATATTAGCATTAGGCATATTTTCAGGAATATCTGTTTCTGACATTTCCTGGGATTCATCCAGCTCCTCTACATCATCATTAAAGGTCTGTTTCATTTCATCCATCATCGCACTCATATCTGTAAAATCAATATCACTGGGAAGGGTAAATTTTGACTGATCAACTTTCCATTTTGAACATTTAAAATCAATTTCCTTTTCTAAATCTTGCTCTTGATAAGCTTCTTCAGCTTCTTCTTTGAATTCTTTTATTTCCTCTTCGCTGGTATCAATATACATTTTCATACCTTTACCCGGATCTTTGGAAGTCCACATGTAAGTCCAGCGGTCATCAACAATAATATGCGTTTCTATCTTTTCGCCATCTTCTTCGCCAGTTACATCTTGCCTGGCTTTTTTATCAGATATATACACTACACCAGAGAATTTTTGGCTTTCATCCCCACCTTCATAAGTGCATTTAGCTGCTTTACCTTTCTTGATTAAATCCTGAATTGAGCCGCTAAAAGTTTCTTCTTGTTGTTGTATTTCTTCTTTGTTAGTATTTTTCTTAAATAAGTTACAGCCGCTCAACATTAATGGTATTATAACCATTAGAGAAATAATGAGAATACCTTTTTTAGTCATAAATTTTTATTAAAAATTTATTAATAATGAATAATTACACATCTATTATAAGCAACTAATGAGAAAAATCAAGATTAATTTTTTATCTGTTAATATTTATGTTATAATTAAGGAAAGGTCTTTTTATAACTTATTAACAAATTCATTAAACATTAATTTAAAAACTATGAAAACAGGTAAAATTATAAGTGCCAGTATTATTATTTGGATAGTGGGTTCAGTTTTTGGCTGGTTAACTTGCGGCTGGCTTTTTAATTGGGTTTATACACTCTCGCCAACATACATTTGGAAAGACGCCAGTATGATGATGAGTGCCAGTAATATGATTGGTTCCTTTTTGGTGGGACTTATGGTTTCAATCATATTTGTCTTGGTGTACACCTTAATTTATAAAGCACTTCCAGGCAAAGGCGCGGTTAAGGGCATGACTTATGGATTTATTATCTGGACAGTAAGCGCTTTATCAGGAATATTAAGCATGCCGTTTTATATGAATATTGCCACAACAGTGGTTATTTATTGGATAATCCAGGCCTTAGTACTTAACTTAATTAATGGTGCTATAGTAGGAGCGATTTATAAAGAAAAAGAATAATTTATTTTAAGTCGCAGAATACTCCAGCCTTTTAAGGCTGGAGATGAATGTGACACCTTTTGCGAGCGAAGCGAGCAATATGGTAGGATAGGGTCATGAAGAAAACCACCTTTAATGCTACCT
>Ga0180007_10000792_pt1 | contig 48351 bp, 34 predicted proteins | sample MM_PC_MetaG_FD_121122 | JGI IMG/M metagenome (GOLD analysis project Ga0180007, IMG submission 121122) | Groundwater microbial communities from the Aspo Hard Rock Laboratory (HRL) deep subsurface site, Sweden - MM_PC_MetaG | ecosystem: Environmental > Aquatic > Deep subsurface > Groundwater... | reverse complement strand
ATTCAATATTTTCATCAACCAATTTGATGAACTTATTATCCGGCCAGTGTAAATAAGACTCGTGCGGTATAGTATTGGAGGTGTATTATGTCTATTTAAAAAAAATCACTGGGTATCCGCAAGTATAAAAACGAATGTAACTATAAATGATATAATTAGACAGATGGAGAGGGTGACAAAAAAGGAGTTTATACGCGACCCTGTCTTTGGTGTCTATGACGTTCCCGGAAAAGTAAAAGTCCGGGAACTTGTCGCGGAAATGACTGCGCACAGTGCAGACAGACAGGAATTCACCGGCGCCGGAAAAAAGGCGGGGATATTCCCTTTGTACTATGAGGTACCGCCAATCCCCTCTGGAAGTGACCGTCTGCATGATCATGAATATTTTGAAATTATTCTGGTAATACACGGCCGCGGACAGCACCGGACGGAAATGGGGGTATCTCCTCTTGCCCCGGGGGATGTGGTTTTTGTTAATCCGCGTCTTCCGCATTGTGTGGAGACAGAAGCCGGGTTTGGAAGGCTGAACATAGCTTTTAAGGCAGCTGCGGTTATCGGCTTGCAGGGAATTGAGAAGCGTGAAAGCGAGCTTTCTATGTACGACATTCTCGAGTTTTTTTATCCCCTGCAAAGAGGCTATAATTTTATTCTGTCCATTTCAGGAAACGCCCGCACACGTATTTTTGCGGCGGCTTTTGAGCTAGTGAGCGGGTTTTACCAGGGGCATGTAGCAAAGACGGGAATAACGCTGAGGTTTAATACTGTGCTTCATTTGCTGTATGAAGAATACAGGCAGCTGTACCCGAAAGCCGGCACAAAAGCAGTCTGGCTGACCCGGGTTCTGGATTACCTGAAGGGAAATTTTACACATCAGGTTTCTCTGCGGAAGATTGCATCCCTTGCCGGACTCACTGATACCTATTTTATGAGGGAATTTAAACGGCTCACCGGCCGGAAACTTACTTCCTATGTGAACGTGCTTCGTGTTACTTCGGCAGGGCAGCTGCTTCGTAACAGTACGCTTTCAGTTATGGAGATTGCTCAGGCCTCCGGATTTAATGAACTTGCTCATTTCAATCACACTTTTAAAAAAGAGACCGGCTATACCCCCACAAGCTGGCGGAAAGGGCAAAAATCATAGTTTTGAACATGCCGGGTATAGTTTAGGACTGGAAGGTGTTCGGTTTAAAGTGTATACTTGGAATAGAGTAAAATGACGCAGTGAATACTTGACCTTTTAACGAACAAATAATATTATTACATTATGGAGCAGGAAATGAAAAAAATTATGTTGATTTTTTTAGTGTTTGTGTACGTACATGTAGTCTCGATTTTGTCCGGAGCTGAGTTAGTAATTCCGGATGAGGTATTTGATTTTAATCTGAAAGCCGGCGATTACGGTGTCCTGATAAGCGGGAAGCTGAAATGGACAATTAACGAAATTACCTTTGACGGAACAGTTGTGGGTCACAGAAACGGTTTTTACGGTTTTGTTGTCGAAAAGGACCGGGGCGGCAATTTTCTCGGAAGCGGACATAAAGAAGCGGGAGAAGAAAAAGTTGAGGGACTTGTGCTCGTTATTGACGGAAAGGAAGTTGAACCGGAAAAAAAGACCTACGATGTTGAAAAGGAAGCGGTGCTCCGGAAATATTCGGTGCTTGAAAACATACACTTAGAGTCTGTTCTGCGTTTTACTGAGGACGGTATTATCGAGGAACGGCATTTTGAAATTGTCGGAGGAGATCAGGAAGTCAGAAAAATCTATGAGTTTTTATACTGCTGGAGCCCTGATTCAACAGAATATTATGCGGAGAAACTTGATGGCGGTATAATAGACGCAAAATTTGATCCTTCTAAACCCGGTCAGAGAATCATGGCTGATGTCAAATATCAGGCGCAGTATTATCCGGACAATTCACTGGTACAGCTCGCGGTGTTTCCTGAACCTATAAAGGGCAAGGAAATAAGGAGTTCTATCTGGGATCATAGCGCGTATCATAAGCAGTATCTGCAGACCCATTCCCAGGAAGTAATAAAAGAGGGCACGCGTTTAAGTTACCGGATAGTACAAAAAATATTCACTGCCTCTGACGCCAACAAATGGAAAGACGAGGCAAAAAAACTGGCGGCAAAAACCAGTACAGCTGTCGGGAAAACCACGTTTAAACCGGTTCTGCTTCCGCCGCCGGGAAAAGTGAAAAAGACCGCGGTGGAGAAAAACGTCTCTTCAGATTCTTCAAAAGAACTGCCCGTATCAAAAGCGGTAAGTTTTTTTATTGATTATTCAAAATCACAGGATAGTGTTAACGCAACTCAGTCGGAAGGCGATCCCGAAGGAGAAATTATTCTGGCTCCCGCCCCGGTATATGATTTTGATCTGATGTCACACGCAAACAGAGGGCTTTTCACCGGAATGGACGCCGCCTCGGTCCGGTATGCAAGTGAGAATAACCTTCCTGAAACGGCAGGCTCTATCGAAGTCGTGATGAAACCTGAGGACTGGGAACCGAACGACAATGTCGTGCATGGTATTTTTCAAACCGATGCCGGCGGAAATACTCCGGGAAAATTGTTTATGTATAAGTATAAAACTTCCGGCATTTCAGTTTTTCTGATTATCGATCCAAGCGGAGAAAAAATATTTCTGAATAAAAGTACCGCGCACTGGAAAAAGGGAACCTGGCATCATATTGTTTTTACTTATGACCTCAAAAAAGAAGTGGCACTGTATGTTGATGGTGTGGAAGCCGGCCGCAAATCCCTTAATACCGCATGGGAGTGGCCGAAAAAATTTACCGTCGGCCCGGCGATGAAGGCCGACTATCTCGGATATGCGGGACGTACTGCAATTTCCAGTGTGACACTGTACCGTAAGGCACTGAGCGCCGCCGAGGTGATTGATCTGGCAGTCGGAAAAAACATTGTGCAAAAATCTTCTTCCGGAGCAGGAGCAGGCACGGGCGAGGGAAACGCGGAAAGTGAGGAATTGACGGGTAAAAAAAGTGCATTTTTCACCAGCGGCCAACCGCGCATGGGTCTTGAGGCATTATCGGACAAAACGGTCCTTCCTCCATGGACAGCGGTGGCGCATAAGAACGGAGAAATCAAAATATGGAACCGGTCATTTAATTTCAGCGGAAACGGACTTATTTCAAGCGCCGCTTCAGCCGGCGGAGAAATGCTGGCCCGGCCGATTGAAGTTGTCGGGAGCATAAACGGTAAAGCGCTGTCCATGAACTGGGGGGGCTTTTCGGTATCCAAATCCGCGCCGGCACAGGTGGTCCTTTTAAAAAAAATTACGGCAGCAGACGCTGAAGTATCATGCACCGGTACATTTGAATATGACGGCATGGCGTGGTTTGAATTAACCATTAAGCCTGAAAAAAACATTAATGTGGATCAACTGGACCTGGTGATGCCGGTAAAAGCGGAGATTGCACAATTCATTCATTACGTCGGCGCTCCGCATACCTACGAATCTCAGGACCTTGTGCACAACTCCTTTTCCAAAGAACTGAGTACCAAGCCGGGGGTGATTTTTACCAGCGGTCAGAAAACGATGGTCTGGCTTGGAAATAATGACCGGGGACTGTTATGGTTTTCTGAATCAGATAAATACTGGTGGCCGAAAGATCGAGGGGATGCCGTTACCGTAAGCCGTGAAAAGGACAGTGTTGTTCTGAAGATCAGCGTGATTACTGAAAAGCGTTCTTTTACCGCAGGAAATCCGGTTACTTTCGCATTCGGTTTTATGGGAACACCGGTTAAACCGATACTGGACGGCTGGAGAGGGTTTACGGTTACCGCTCAGTATGACGGTTTTGTGGGTGACACACGCGGCAATCATCTCATCTACTGGCCGGACAAATGGCGGTGGATGATGCTTGATATGGATCCGACCCGCGCCACAAATGTCAGTGGACTTAAAAAACGTCTTGAAATGGACCTGAAAGATGAGCGGACCATTATTCCCTACTGGACCCGCCTTCATTTTACCAGACGGGATCGGCAGAAAGTAAACCCTGATCTTGAAAATATGGAATCCTGGAGTACATTGCCCGATGCTCCGCATAGCAGTACGGTTGTCATGTCGCGCGGCGCGACAACCAGTCCATGGGCTGATTACCTGGTCTGGAGTATCGAGGAGTGGGCAAAGGTTATCGGCCATAATGACGGCTGGTACCTCGATGAGACTCAGCCAATTCCGAATTACCGCACAGAATCGGGCGGCGGCTATATTGACTATAGTACTAATGTCCGGCCGACGTTTGAATTTTTCGGCTCCCGTGATATGATGAAACGGGTTACGTATAATATCTGGAAAAGGAACAATACCCGGCCCGTATCTGTGGCGCACTGTTCGGCAACGCACGTGATGCCCTATCTGAGTACCTTTGAAATCATGCTTATTGGTGAGCAGTACTACATCGGGTATTTTCAGAATAGAAATCCGGAATTTATTCCTCCTGAAGGGGAGGAGCTGTATTATTACAGCTATTCGCTGCCGATGGACCGCCTGAGAGCCGAGTGCTACTGGAAACAATGGGGGGAAGTGATGGCTTTTCTGCCTTGCCTGAAAGCGCCTTCGCAAAGAGCAATAATGACAAACAGTATCCCGACACGGGATATGTTGTCCCGGGTGCAGCAGGCGGACATGATAGTGTGGCCCCTGTTTTGTGCCTCGGAAGAAGTGCATGCGACATGGAAATTCCGCAGGGAATTCGGGATAAGCGACGCGGGCGTTGAGTTTATACCATACTGGGAAAATAAAAGCATTACTACAGGTGATGATCAGATTGTAGCAGGATATTACAGGAATGGTAATAAATATCTTGTTATTGTTTCAAACCTTCATCGCGCGAAAAAAAATGTCAGCCTTACTTTTAACGGTCTGAACATCAGTAGTATAAAAAACGCGGAGAATAATAATCCGTTAAAGCAGCGCGGGAATGTGGTATCGCTTGAGATTGCACGAAATGATTATACTGCTTTACGGATAAATTATTAACGTACGGCAGCCCATGAAATGTCAATTGGTCCACACGAGACACCCAATCCCAGATGGGGGCGTAGGAGTGTTGGATCACTTTCCGGAAGCGCCAATCCTGCGCGTTGGAAAATTTGTAAGCATTCCGGTTTCGTCCTTCGGCCGATAGTGAGCTCGATTCCTGCGCCTGTACTTACGATCCCGATTCTGCAACAGGAATATTAGGTCACCGTCAAAGGCAAGGCACATACTACACAATACTGCGACAGGATTACGTCCGTAATCAGAAGGACACGATTTGCATTTCTAAATCATAAAGAACAACCGTCAGCGTTCCAGGTGTAGTAATAATTTTCGGCTTGCTATTAACAAACTATCCGGGCTTTCCACTTAAGGGCACTCCCATTCCCGCACAGGAGGTGCCTAAGTTAAGCGGCCGCACGAGGCGGTATAAGCGTAAAACCTCAAAATCGGTACGCGCTTAAGTCGCATGGTCGTCGGATTGCGTTCATACCTGGCCGCGGCTCCGCCACTGCTCGGTTATGGATCCGATCTGAATGCCAACGACCTAGACACATCGTGTGTTTGACCTGCGACTGCGCTTACTATAGCACATCCTGTGTGGGTTTGGGTACACCCTTTTTAGGCACTTTTTAGGTGGAAACCATGCAAAGCATAGGTTTCCGGATGTGCCCTTTATCAGAACTTCGCAGGCACACACTTTATTCCCATAGTGCTCAGTAGTGCAAATTTAAATTAACTTCACAGCAAATTACAAAACCACAGCTAATCTTAAAAAAACATTAGAGATAACCACGAATGGACACAAATAGACACAAATTATTTATCATTTCTATTACGCGTCAGGAAAATTTCACACAGAGGACGTAGAGAACGCAGAGGACAAGAAAAATACATCCTCTCTGTGTACTCTGCGGGCTCTGCGTGACAATCTAAAACTAAATCTGTATCAAGATATGCTCGGTTACAACGCATCCTATTAATTAGTGTTCATTCCGTCTATTCGTGGTTTCAATATGATTGTTAAATAATTCAATGTTAAGGAGAGGAGGTGGCCTTCTTACTATGACTGCTGCGTAGTTAATAATTAATTTTACTACTCAGCGGTGAAGTATTTTCATATTTTACAGGCGAACCTGTCAGTACGTATATTCGCAGGAGGGTGGGACGACATACTGTCTATACGCATTCTATTTCAGTGTAAACTTTAAACTTGACGTGTGCCCTGCATTCTTGTTTTTATACATAGTGTTTATTATGGAATTAAAAATAATCAATATCAGTCTCCTGCCTGTGCGCACCGGAATACATCGGAAATACCGTAGCGGTCAGTGAGAAAGATACCACTGCGTGGAATTTTCAGTGCGCCGCCGTGAATTAATGCGCCGGCAAATTCTCTTTTTTTATTCCGCGGAAACTGCGCATTGAAATAATGCAGGTTATCTGTTGCGTCAGCGGGTACAGTTTCACCGGCTTTTATTTCTACCGGAAAAAGATCACTTCCCTGAGAAATAACGAGATCAACTTCACGGCCTTTCGCATCGCGGTAAAACCAGAGATTGCTGTTTTCACCTCTGTGATAGCGATATTTCAACGCCTCAGCGATAATAATATTTTCAAAAAGATTTCCGCGCAGGGGGTGACTGAAAACATGCTGCGGTTTTTCGATATGCAGAAGATGCGCAGCCATACCCACATCATAAAAATACAATTTCGGAGAACGTATAAGTCGTTTTCCGATATTCGCATACCAAGGTTTTAATAAGAAAATTACAAAACTCGCTTCGAGTATTGATATCCAATCCGCTGCCGTCGTATGCGATATCCCTGTATCTGCCGCAAGATGAGACAAGTTCAGTATTTGACCAATCCTGCCAGCACAGAGAGAAAGAAATTTTTGAAACATTGATAAGTTATGTATTTGTTTCAGGGAACGGACATCGCGTTCGATATAGGTACTTAAGTAATCTGAAAGACCTCTGCGTGGTTCAATGTTTTCAGAATAAAACCGGGGGTAAAATCCTCTGTATATTTCTTCATCTGCGGATAGTTGTTTATATTTGGTATGGAGTTCTTCATAAGAGAAAGGGAGCAATTTGAAAAGTGCGGTGCGTCCTGCAAGACTTTGGGAAAGATTTTGCATAACCACAAGCTGCTGACTTCCCGTTAATACAAACATGCTGTTTTTTTTTTTTTCATCCGTATGTACCTGAATCCAGGATGTTAATTCGGGCATGTGCTGAAACTCGTCTATTATCGCGCCATTTTCATATGTTTTAATAAATGCCTTAGGATCGGTTTGTGCAGCTTGACGGGTTTCGATATTTTCGAAATTCACATAAGGTAAGTTCGGAAAAGTATTTTTGACGAGTGTTGTTTTTCCGGATTGACGGGGGCCTGTAATAGTCAGAACCGGGTACTTCTTAAATGCAGTACGCAAATAGGAAGTCAGCGTTCTTTCAACCATAATTTAATTTTACAATGTAAAAATATATGGTGCAAATTGCAGATTAAATCTTCAATTTGCACCATCGGTTTCCTGTGACTAAAAATCACTTTCATTTCCTCAACGCCACCGTCGCAAGGTGTGCCCAGCCGTCACCGACAAGCCGGCTGGCGGCCCAGGAAATGTCAATAGGTCCACACGAGACACCCAACCCCAGACGGGGGCGCAGGAGTGTCGGATCACTGTCCGGAAGCGCCAACCCTGCGCGTGGAAAAATATGCAAACTTCCCGCTTTCGCTTTTTGGCCGATAGTGAGTTCAAGACCTGCGCTTGCCAGATCAGCAGCCCGATCGAACGCATGCGCGCCGGTACGCTGCCGGTAGTAGAGGTCAGGAGTAATTGACCACCCGGCCTGAATACGAAGCCCGGTGATTAACCTTGAGGGAATCGCATGACGGTACTGAAACCCGGCTGCCAGTTCAGGGTTCTGCCATTCCCGGCCGCCTTCCCAGCGCCATCTGCCTGCGAGATGCCGCCCGGTAACACCAAGAGTGACCGGACCGTTTTGCGAAACCATGCCGACGGAGAAAAGCGGGGTCCATGTTCGGATCTCGCCGAGACGGCTTACCGCAACCGCGCACTCGGCGCCGATACGAAGCCCGTGGATGAGAGGCAGAGACGCGTTGAGCGCGCCGAGTATATTTCGCGCGGCAAGTGTATCGTCAGTGATATTTAACCCGATGTAGTGCTGGAACGATCCACGCATTCCGATGGTAATGCGTGAACGAATAACACGCAGCGATAGAGAACTTAGACTGAAGCCGTCGGGTAATATATGCTCTCCGCCTTCGATGTACTGTTCTTTTGTTTCAATTTCATTTTCACCCTCATGGCCGTCAGCCGCGCAGTTTGCATTTCCACACCAATCCGGTCCGCCAAGCGCTTCTGCCCTTGCGTCTGTTGACAGTGCAAGAAAAGATGCGCCGGAGAAAACCGGCGTAATCAGAGTGAGGAAAATTACTATTCTTTTCAGCATTTTTTTATTTACAGCATTATATTAAATATTTCAAGATTCGGCATTATCAATTTTATCAGAAAGTGAAACCTAATTGCATGCCGACCTCCTCGCGAATTTGCGGTTCATTATTTCCATTGCTGTCCCTTTTCATCTGACTGATAAATGCAATGCGCGCAATCAGAGAGAAATGACGCAACTCGAACCCTGGCAGAAAACTTAAAAAGACCCCTTTCCCGGTCAGAGGTGTGACGCTCATCATGCCGGGCAGTGACCTGGTGGAGATGCTTATGGTATCATTTTCCGCATCAAACATACCAATACGTGAGTCGATAGAAAAAAGAGGGACAGGCTGGAAATCCGCATCGAGAGTCATATACTGTGTCTGTTTCGTTTTGCGCGACTCCATAACTTGTTTCAGCGATGACTGAGACCGGAGTGTAAGACTGCGTCCGCGGTACTCCGCAGTAAGACGCCAGGAGTTGTCAACTCCCGCAGTTATCAGGGATGTTCCGGATACTGCCGCCTCACGGTTACGCTGTACCCATGAACTTTTGAGTGAGATACTTCGGTAAACCCGCCAATCAGCCTCACCGCTGAAGGAACCGGAACTGGCGGGAGTGCTGAGAGAGGAACTGCGCCAGGGCTGAGTGAACGCGCCTACACCGAGACGAAAGCGCAGAATCCTGAAAGGACGAATGGTCATTTCACTTGAAAGAAAATCTTCGTTCGCGCCGACAGCCGAACTGTGGAGCATAGGAAAACCCGGCTGCGCAAGATGTACTGAATTGATCCAGCTTACCCGACGGCTGTTTCCCACTTCAAGAAATGCAGCAAGTCCGGTTCGCCAGATTTTTGCTCCTTCTCCTTCGTGACGCTCAGGTGCGTACCAATTCTGCAGCGCAGTGTCGTTTCTTCGTGCGACAGCGACCTCTCCCCACAGGTTGAAAAACGGATTTCCCGCTTTCCAGTGTACACCTATGGCGCCGTATCCGCGGCCGGCAAACTGATAAAATTGATATGGACCCGGCTCTGGTATAACCGGTACGCTGAAGCGGCTCAGAAGCCCGGTTACACCGAGAGTCAGCTGATGGTTGAATGCATATTCAAGGCAGAAAACACCGTTTTGTTCCCGCAGGGCATGCCGGCGCCCGATCGAAACTATATTATCATGAGCGGGCGCGGTGAGTTCAAAACCGGTTACGTACGGGTATTCACCGGTTGGACTCACCCTTCTCAGTGCAGCGTCATAGCGCCAGTAGCCATACACAAGATGCAGCGACAACCGGTTCGCGCGAAGGGTAAGACCAACGCCATTTAGATACGTTTCTCCCATGCCGCGTGATATATCGATACCGCTTACGCGGTTAGGTGTCACACTTCTGCCGCCATATCCGGTGCTGGTAGTGTAGACAAGCCTCTGACCAAAATTGACGCTCAAAGCGCCGAGACAGACCTGCTGGAGAATAGATCCGCTGTTTACCTGCAGAGCATACTTGACAAGGTCAAAAAGATCACGTTCAAAAGCGTCATGCTGCACGCTGAAAATACTTTCGAATAAACCTGGGGATTTCAGGATGAGTTTGGAATCAAGATACGGCGGGATTTCCGGATAGTCATACCCGTTGGTATACGCTGAAAGATTGGTCCGCCGGATGAATGAAATGGGCTCGTTCCTGCGTGACGATGCCTTCGCCGCAGCAGTAGTGATTAACTGTACAGTAAGGCGTGCTCCGGGCGGCGGCGCTTCGGCGGTGAGAAAAGGCCGGACAAGTTCGAAGGCGGCAGCATCAAGAATCCCGCGATCAATAAGTTCCCAGGTTGAGGCAAACGGCGCTCTCTGTCGTTCGCTGAGAATGCGCTGGATGGCCGCCTCCGGAAGGAGAGGTATTTGAGCAAGCCCGCGTTCATTCGCGCGGTTAATATTCACAGGATTTTCTGCAAGGGCGGCGAGGACGGCTTCCTGTTCTTCGAGTTCGTCAGTAGTGGCAGTGTCTGGATCAAGTACCTCGCTGAGCGCGTCTTCAACTTCGGACGTAAAGTCCTGAGCGTACAGTACCGGCCGAATCATTATTACAATGCCCACAAAGGTAAAAATAAAGACGGAGGGAAAGTTATTTTTCAGAACGGCCTCCGGTATATCCAAGACCACGGGCAGTCTGTACGTTTTCAAAGAAAACCAGGTTTTTGTGGTCTGTGGCCCGGTGCATTTTCCAGTATATTTCCTCATCGTATGTATAGTATTTTTTGCTGCGTGGATTTGCAATCACGCACCCTTCTTTCCATTCCCTCAGTGCGGCAAGCGCTTCTTCATGACGATGCGAAAGCATTCTTTCCTCTGTGCGGCGTGTTATTACCCATGGCGGATCGGCAGTACGGAACTGTTTACTCCAGAGTCCAAGAGACAGGCTTCGTCCGAGAAGGTATGCCCGGCGCAGGTGCGGATAGCCGGTATCTTCAGTATCACAATTACCAAACCACGCCCAGCCGGAACGAAGTATTATCTCGTTGAGGCTTTCCGGACTCTCCGCCCAGTTTGTGCCGTCCCGGAAGCTGTGGTACACAATAGCGACAGCGGACAGTCCGTCTCCGGCTTTGGTAATCACCATACGCACGGGTTTGTTGACTGCACGCAGCACTACGGTTTGACCTGCCCATATCGACTGCAGTTCCTGATTGCCGCCGTGGTCACTGACCGGAGGAACACAGCCTGCAAGAGTAATGGAGACATATCCTGCAACTTCCGGTACCTCAACAAGTATTTCTCCTCCGCTCACGCCTTTCTTCATAATTCCTTCAGCGCTGCCCGTACGGCAGAATGCCCCCCACTTGCGATATGATTTCGCGAAGAATTCCTTTCGAAAATCTTCCCAGAAGGGAGCGATCTGGTTGGAGAGCGCGGCGCGGCGCTGATATTCCTCCTGGTAGAGAAACTCAGGGTTTTTTGTTTTAAATCGTTTCCAGAGTTCTTTCTGCCGCGCGATATACTGTTCGGCCAGTTCGGGCGAATGAATAGCGGTAATATTTTCATCGTTATTTTTTTCAGCATTCTGTGAGAAATTGAATGAACCGGTAATCACGGTTTTTTTATCAAGGATCATGTGTTTATGGTGTACCTTTGCCCCTTCGCCGTCCCAGGTTACCATCACCCCGGGTTTTCCGCTGAGTTCTCCGTAAGGGAATCTTTTCCATGTCTTTACCATGTCCGGACTGGAAAAACTGTCATCGAATATGCCGGCAATTTTTACACCCGCCCGATTGGCGCGGAGCATGGCGTCAAGAATCTCAGCGCTGCTGTAGGCGAAGATGGTAAAACGGATTTCCTCACGAGTGTGATAGAGGGAATTTACAAAATGACGGGTGGGACGATCCTCAGGTGAAAACCAGATATCTACAGGTGTTTCTCCTATTGTTATCCGGTAATCCCTGGATGGAAATGTCTGGCCTCCGGCCGGTGGATTGAGCAGATTGAGGTAATTACGGTAGAAGCGCAGCGCGGCATCCTGACTCTCCAGCCAGATGCTGTCGTTGTAATGAAGGAAGAGACAATTGATTGTCAGATTTGCAGAGCCGCTCCAGACTCTTTTCCGGTCGGCAATGAGGTACTTATTATGCATCAGTCCGCTTTTTTTATGATCGGGAATTATCTTAACTCCTCCTTCCCGCAGAATAGATATCGCGGCCTGGTTTTCTCCGTCCTGCATCCACTGCGATTCGAGAATTATTTCTACACGCACTCCCCTCTGTTTTGCCGCCGCGAGATCCTGGGCAAGCACAAGCACATCTAACTCGTGAATTGCACAAAATAATGTAGATTCTGCGATCGAGATAAAACGGCGAAGATTGGTGAATATGCCGTTGGGGTCATCAGGGGCAGCAGGTCCGAACCATGCAGCAATCGGCATATGTTTTCCGGGAAAGTCATTGGCGCGGGTAAAGCCGGTGAAGCACCATAAAACGGCAAGTGTATATGTTACTATTCTGAACATTTCTATATCCTTACTAATCCCGGGATTGAGCCTGATAGATAATTGGTTTGCGTACACGGTTGCCTTCGCTGTCAAGAAGTTCGAGAAGGTAGACTCCCGAAGGAAGAACCTGTTCGGCAAAGGAAAATCCCGAAAGCGAGGTGAGGGTAAAAGTACGTACCGGCCGTCCATCGGGAGAGGAAAGCAGACAACTCACCGCAAGGTCTGCTCCGCTGACTATAAGCACCGCTGCGCCGCGCAGCGGGTTTTGAGACAAGACTATTGTTTCTGAACTGAAGAGAGTGCTGCTCGCCGAAGAAGTTACCAGAACCGGAATAGCAGCTTCGAGGCGCGCGCCGTTCACCCATTCTACCGTGAGCGGGAGGGTGGTGCGCAGCGGCAGGTTCCGCGGCGGCAGGTCTGCGGTGAGTTCCGTTATATATTCTGAGCTGTCTGATGACGGGCTCAGAATCGCCGTGCGTGCTATACCGATATTTGACAAGGAAAGGAGCGCCGTTTTAACTGCTCCAAATTGCGTATTGACATTAAGTGAAATAATTTTCAGAGCTGCATTAGTAAGTATCCGCGTGTGTGTCCAGGCAGCGGTGAGGCCTATGTCCGGGGGAATCTTCAGTCCGCCGCCGCCCGCTTCAGCATACCGGTCATGAAACTCACCGAAATACTTGTGTGCCGCCGCAGCAGAGTCAATGATCAGCATGTTTTCATCGTTCTGCTCGAACGCCGCGACCGTCCAGTTGGCGCTTCCGGTAACGACTGTCTGACGTGCTCCGGGAACACCCGCATCGCAGATGAGGTATTTGTGATGCAGTTTTTTCGTCATGGACAGTGTTCCGTCGACCCTATCGGTGACGAGTTTGCAGTGCGGGATGACGGAGAGAGATGACCAGGCTAAAGCTGAAGTATTTGATGCGAAATGATCCAGCACACCGTATACGGGAATACCGGTCCGGGCGCGGTTACTCAGCGCGGTGATAATTCGGGGATGAGTGAACGTGAAGATGCAGAAATGAATATGATTCTGAGCGGCAGCGATAAGGTCACAGACCGAACTGACCGGATCACGTCCGCCGGAATTAATCGGAGAAAAAAAAACCTCGGCATACTCGCCGCCGGCCGAGGCATTAGTCCAGCCCGGCCGGAATCCTGATTTAGCGGTACCGAAAAGGGCGTTGTCGGCATCAAACGCATGATTGGTTCCTCCCCACATGGTGTTGAATTCATCCCGATAAGCTGCAGTAATTGCGCAGTGGCTCAGGATAAAGGCATTCTGGGCGTTATCGATATATCCGTTCAGATCGGCATTCCATGAGCCTGTCCAGACTTCACCATTGTCGCGGATGGCGAATTTATTATGAGACTCTCTTCCAGAACTGCCGCTGCCCTGACTTTTGCTGTCATTCCATAACTCGATATTCGTTGAGAAAGAGATGAGTCCGTTAAGGCTGGTTTCCCAATTATCTGCGTCCGTAAGCAGGCGAATCTTCACTCCTCTGAGAGCCGCTGTGCGCAGCGCGCCCATTACGGAAGGATCTTCCGGAATGAGATCATAGAAATGCGCATCAAGACGGCTGACCGCACCGGCAATCCAGTTTGAAAATATTTTCGGAAGATTATCGCTGTGCGGTGAACGGTTAAAATACACCGCGGTGACAATCTGTGCTTGGATACGCGCGGGAACTCCTGCTGAAAAAAATAACGATGAAAATAAAATAGCGGGTACGCGCAGGCGATTCATACTTTTTATTTCTGCTTTTGCGGCGGTGCAGACTTTTCAAAATCCTGAAGTTTATTCTGCAGAATTTTTCGGTCACTGTCCGGCATCTCGGTTTCAAGCACTTCCTGAGCGGTACTGAAATGCCCCAGCAGTTCTCGGCGGAAAAGAAACCCGGTAATACCCTTCACGCTTAAGCCCATGTCGATCAGTTCAGAGGCTTCCACCAGAGCAAGCCAGGCAACCGCAGGCGCGGCATTGGATGAAATAATCACACGTACATGGTTTTCGATTTCCATAAGCCGGGTTTCAGTGATACCCGGCACGCGGGTGAGTTCCGCAGTACGGAAGAAGGGTTGCAGTTCCCGCTTGTTAATGACGCGCTGCGCGAGCTCGGGTGAATCGAGTAGAGACTGCAATTCTTCCAGCCCGGCGCTGTTTAGGTCAAGAATGGCATGTGGGCTTGTCCGGACGAATTTTTTCTTTTCATCATCATCATCACGATCACGGGTATGCCTGGTCCTTACGGGTTCTGCGGCGTTATATGCGCTGATTCGCTCTTTCGGAAAGAGAAGTCCTCCGCTGAAGACATGTGTGATTCCAAGACGGGGATTCCAGGTCACTCCCCAGTCAAAGACAGCAGGCCTTCTGCTGAAGCCGATTCCGGCGCTCCAGGTTACAGGGTTTGAGACTACTCCGGTTCGAAGGTACAGCACACGGGCGATGGCCATCTCCTGTCCAAGACGGAAGGAGTAGCCATTTTCAAGATCGTAATCAAGTTCAAAAAGAAACAGGAATGGCTTCATCAGCGTGGTTGAGAGTCCCGCTGAAAGTATTGCCGGAGCTTCCCGGCTTCTTTTGGGGCTGCCGTACGGATAGATGAGGTTTCTGCCGGCCATGGCAAAAATGACATCTCTTCGGAAACTTACCGCTGTTCCGAGCGATGCGTTAAAGGAGTGCTGTACTACATCGGCAAGGAGACTGTGGTGGTACTGATAGCTGGATCCGATGTATATATTTGCAGGCAGGGTAAAGCCGTGCGTGAGTAAAAAGTACTCGTCGCGGTAATTTTCCAGTAAAATTCCATCTCCGGTTACCGCGAAAGCGGTATTTTGGAGCGAGGCCATAGCGGCGCCGTACCAATGGTGGTACAGTTCAATTCCAAATGGCCGCTGCCAGCTTCCGCTGAGCACAAAACCAGGTCCGCCGATCCCGCAAAGCGCGGGATTTACCGGAATGCTGTCCATCCCGCCCCATGGGTCTGCAGCCATCGCGCCTCCAAGAGCAGCACTGCGGGCACCAACCTGCGCCCGCTGAGAGGCAGTCAGAAGTAGATCAGTAAAAAGGATAATAAAGAACAACACCGCTGCATTTGTGAAAAGACCAGGCGGTTTTTTTATTATGTGGTTCAGCTTAAAATGGCAGGAATTCATCGGCTTTTTGTTATTTTATCAGTCACCGATCAAAAACCACGTACGATCACGGGCAACCGATCCTGTATCTTCACGCACCGCCTCGACTGCGGCAAGGTACGCTCCGGGAGGGAGGAAGTCGCCGTTCACATATCCATTAAAATTAATAATATTGGCCGAATTCTGCAGACCCACCCGTCCCCGGCAAATGCCCGAAAGGAATCGTCCATCAATTGAGAAAATACGCACATCAAAACTGCAGCTTTGTCCGGTCTCGACAAGAAAGGAGATTACTTCTCCATTGCGGAGGATATTCAGGGGCCGTACGAGACGTACGGTGAGATGGCCCGGGTCAGCTGTCAGAAGTATACTTGAAGAAAACCCCGGAGTGGCAAGCAGAGCGGCGGAATTGGTATTAATATCGTATACCCCGCTGCTGCTTTTCTTCTCTGACCAGGTGAGCGTACGTAACGCAAAGGCGCTCCCTCCCCAGTTCCAGGACGACAGCGATGGATTTGCATGACTGCGCCGCTCAAGACTTACGAAACGGCCTTCGCTGAGAACAGCTGGTGCGCCATTCACCAGTCCCGCACGGTCCGTGCTTCCAAGATACGATTCGCTATAGCGGACTGCCTCTACCACGGCCAGATTTTTGTCCCGGATAACGACGCGGGCACTGTCCGCCGGAAGTGACTCCAGCCCCCCCGCTGATGTCCAATCCGCTGAATCGGGAATATTCGTCGCATAGAGAACCGCGAAGTCGGCGCTGTTTTGTACAAAAAGGAAATACTCTCCCTGTGCGATGATTACTGGCGGCAGAGCGGATAATTCAGGAACTGCAGTGCTGCCATAGACGGCGACCTGCCAGCCCATGAGGTGCAGGTTTCTTTTTCCATTGTTGAAAAATTCCAGAAAGTCAGCCTCTGTAAGTGAAGAGCCTTCGTGGGTGACCCATGCCCATCCGCTCGATCCGGCCCGGAACATAATTTCGGTGATAATCAGTTCTCCGGAGAAGGGAGAATCCGGGGGACTGCTGATGATTGTTTCCTCACGGGTCTGATATCCCTGCATGGATAAACTGACTGTGATACGCCCCAGTCCGTCTGTAATGAGCGAAAACTCCCCGCTGCGTCCGCTTTTCAGGTCGCATTCCAAAGTACCGCTTTTTTCGACACGGCCTCTGAGAGCTGTGGTATACGCAGCATCCAGGTTATCAGGAATTGTCATGCGGATCCGGCCATTTACCTGATAGTTTATACGGCCATCAGTGATCGCGAATATTTCTGCGGGGAATGGAACTCCTGCAATAGCGGAGACGAGAGTGTTGGTAGAAAAATAATTAAGACGCAGAACTGCCTCATCTCCGCCGGGATGATAGCGTTCAGTCAGACTGTTAGGTTTCCCCATTGTTTCTCCTGTAGCAGAGATCGAAAATCCCCAGTTGGTGCTGCCTGGTACACGGTCAGGAAATATCCTCTCCAAAGAGCAGCCGTCGCGGTCTCCGTAGTCGGGATTAAACCCGACCGCGTAGCTGTCGATAATTGTGTTTTGCGCATCAAGCAGGAGCACAGGCCGGTACGGCTCGGAGGCGCTGATGCTTGCACCGCCGACAAGGGAAGTGTCGCCGGTGGTGAAGATCCGCGTGCCTGAGGGTATACGCTTAAAAAATGCCTCCTCGTTGGAAAAGCCTCTGTCCATGACGACCGCGAAGGATCCCGCCGGCAAGATGACAGAGTCGTAGACCAGGTCGCTGCGGGAAGCCATTATCACCGCAGCCTGATCGGCCCCGGAACTGAACGTGACGATAGAAGGCTTGTCTTCATCATCATTATTCCACAGTTTCAATGTGGTGAGGTCAACAGGTACCGCGCCGGTGTTCTGCAGTTCTATCGCCTGGTTACGGGTATAGTACCCTATCGTATTTTGGTAGATTTCACTGATGATAATTGCTGCATCGGCATTCATTGATACACCCAAAAGAAAAGGTACGATGACAAAAAGACTCTTACCTGTTCCGTACATGCTACCAGCCGCCCCCCGCCGATAAATTGACAGAAGCGCTTACGACATGATCCCACAGCTTTTCACCCTTTCTGACAAGGGCATATCCAAGATGCAGTACACGCCAGGAAACATCCGCGCCGCAAGCCCGGTCCGGTCGCGGAAACTCCTGTTGCAACAGTGACAGCCCTCCGCTGAAAGATACAGTCAGTCCAGTCACACCTATAGGCGCCAATACCCGCAGTGATACGCCCGCGCCTGCGCCGCGGCTTGATTTCAAAATGCCGTCAAGCTCAGTCTCAATACACACAATATGGTTCACAGTGAAACGGTATCCGGCAAGACCGCGGATATCGAGAGGGGGTTTGGATCGTGTGCTGCCCCAACGCGTACCGATACCGAAGTTTTGTGCCGTCAGCGCAAGACGAATCGGCCGGGAATAACGCGTGGTGCAAAATGTTCCTGCCGGATCTTGTGAGAGAATACTGAATGAGCCGAGAAGCGCGAATGATGAATGATCAGGGGTAAGCTGTTCATGTACAAAGGCAACCCCGGCTCCAATGCTGAATTGCGCGAGAATTGGAAGTCCCAGACTGACACGGGCGAGCGCGGACGCGGGGCGGATTTCAGACTCTGCAACGCCATTTTGATAAATAGGTATCGCTCCGTAATCAATCATCGCGGTATGAAGGCCGATCGTCATTCGTCCAATCGGCAGAGCGGCAAGCAGGGAAGCGTGGTTGAGCTCACCGAAAGCCCGCCGCCAGTTGACCTGAATTTCCGGGAAAGCAGTAAACCCGAGTGCGGCCGGGTTGGCTGCCGCGCCGCTGCTTCCGCTTGCCCAGGTACCGGCGTTACCCCCGGCAGCCGCGCTGCGGGAATCTGTTTCAAGTGCGGCTATCGAAAGTGTGGCCGCGCTGAGTACGAAGGGCGGACTGAGTAGAGCGGCAATTAGATACAAACAGGCTTTAACGCGCATGATAATTACTCAGGGGACAAGGATAATTTTAAAACTGCGCGTTTCTTTTTCATTAATGAGATGAATTATATATACACCCGGCTCAGCTGATGCAGGCAGCGGCAAAAAAATACTTCCGGTCATGGCTTTGAATTCACCCACTCTTTTGCCGCCTGGTTCATACACCGCCACCACTGTCCCGACGGGAATTCGCTCCATCTCGAGGACGGCATTTCCGGCCTGCAGGATACTCTGATGCGGAAAAACCTGTTCGAGCGTTTCCCATACCGGAATCACGGGGGCTTTCCACTGTATGGTGAAAGCAGAGGAAACCTGAATACTTTCTGTACCATAGCTGTCTTTTACGGTAACGCCAAGAACGATACTACATGACTTTTCAGGTACGGGAAAGGTTATTGTCGCCGTCGATACTCCTTCCAGAGACAATGGTGCGCCGCTTTCATTGCCAAGGACGGTCCATGACCAGGCGCTCAGAGTAGATCCGTCATAACACTGCGCAGACGCGGTAACCGATGCTGTTTGATTATTTGTCCAGGTCGTATTGGTCGGGACAGTGACAAGGGGTAACTGGTGCGGGGCGAGCAACAGAGTTAGGTTAGTCGTTGCATACCCGCCGGAGTTGTCGCAGGCGGTGAGGGCAATCTGCCGGCTGCCGGTGGTAATGTTCGTCGGAAAAGTCCACTGCAGGCTCCAGTTAGTTCCCTCATTTGCCTGCATAGAAAACGCGCTGTGTAAGCCGAAAGCGCTGAGGTCAATCACTGTGTTGGCGGGACCTGCCGGGTTGTCAAAGTCGGTGACGACTGAGTTCAGAGTAGCGGTAAAGGATGGAACGGCCACCAGATTTGCCGGTGTGATGGTAACCTGGCCGAATTGCGGCGGCCAGTTACCGGTTACCTGAATATTGGTGCCGATGAGGCTGTTTGAATAGTTCTGGGAGTCATAACAGGCAAAAAGAAATTGGTAATTGACAGGACTGACATTGCCGGGAATAGTCGCGCCGGAAAGTGCCCAGTTGGAGGGTCCGCTGTTGGTGAGTATGTACCTGGTGTACGCGTTTTGGTGATTCGAGAAAAACCCGATGATATTGCCGATCCCGTCGTTGGTGTGCATATTGTTCATCGTTATGCTGATAGTGAAGGTTTCGTTATTGAGATTAGAAATGATATTATCGTTATTACACTCTGAAATCATACTGCAGGAAAAAGGCGCAGGCGGACGGCTGACTGCTCTGAGCACGGCGCTGGATTGACCAGCCGATGCGGATGCCAGGCCAGTGCAAGTCAGAGTGAGTATAGGCTGGAACGTACGGCCGAAAACCAGATTTGAACCGAGATCGAGCATAATCGCATAATTCGTACACGAGTATAGGTTCGTACTGCCTGACCAGGAGCTGCCCGTAGCGGCACTGGAGACAGCGAGTGTCTCGATGATCGGTTCGTATGGATCAGCCCGGAAATTCAGGTTTGTATCATGAACGAGTCTTGCATGTATTAACTCGCCGTTAGTCAGTGAACCGGTGGATAAATCGCCGAAAAAAGAAATCCGGAAATTATGGTGTAACTGATCCCGGGCACTGAATGCATAGACGGTGACATTCGTGGCACCCCGCCAGACGTTAGTCGAAAGCGGATCAAAACGGGTAGTAATTAAGCTGTCAGGAGGGGGCGTATAGCAGCTATTCGTTGCGCGGGGGGTGCCGTTCCAATTTTTACCGTCTTCCGCTGCACCATTTCGGGTGATGCCGTTGTTCGCCGCCCAGTTGTGTACCCGACTGCCGTCAGCCATGGGGTTTTTCCTTTCCTGGGACTGATGATTTTCGCAGGTAATCCACCCCGCGCTGAAATTCGCACGGTCGGCCAGACTGCCTGCATCGTCAAACAGCAGAAGGTCCTCTTTGAAATTGCCCAGACCGGTACCAAAGCTGCACGACAGATCAGCAGTAATGTCATTCACCACGTTATCGTCAGTGCGCTCGATGAGAAAAAATCCACCGGCAGGAATAGTGCCGCTGAGAGTAATGTCCGGCGAACCGTCTGCCGCGCGCAGGTTCCAGTCGGTGAGACTGACGGTAAATGGCATATTGTTGTAGAGCTCAATAAACTCCTGGTAACTATCACCCGCACCTTTCCACGCTATCTCGTTTATTACTACGGATTGAGATGGGCCGAAACTGCCTGAGAGCGAGGCAGAACCGACCGCGCCCAGACCACTGCTGACATGCTTGAAATACCCTGCACTTGGAGCGACGAGATCTCCTATTGAGAGAATCGCTCCCGCGCCGAGGGTCAGAACCAGTGTTGCAGAGTTAGACCATGCGGCGGAACTGATAACCCAGCGGCTTGTCTCATTATTGGTAATGGGAAGCGCGGCAGCGATATTTACGCTGGTAATGTCGACGGGAGTGATGGGAAGGTTGAAGGTGAGCACCACCCTATCCAAGGCCTGAATGCCTGATCCGCCGCCGGAACTGTCAAAGCAGACGGCTGAGTCAGGCGAAGGATTAAGTGTTGTAGAATCAACGGTGATGTCATCAACCCGCCAGGTTTTACCCGCGGTGGTAGTAAGGCAGCGGAAAATGATCTGCAAAGTGCTGCCTGTAATGATGCCGCTTGATTTCGTAACCGGTGTAGCACCGGTTACGAGATCGTCGGCTTGACTGAAGAAACTGGTTTCTTCTCCCCCGTCGAGCCGATAGGCAAGTTTAAGGTAATCAGATCCGGAAAGGCTGCCGGCTTCAGCGATTGCCGCGCTGATCTTCACGGCGGGAACCGCGTCAAGACTTATTACCGGTGAAGACCAGGTGACCTCGTTATCGGTATCGCGCGCCTCGAGACGTTCATTGGTTACACAAAAATGACCGGTAGGAACACCGGCGGTTGACCAGTGCCCGCTGACCGCAGTCGTGCCGACAGCCAGACCGGAGAAATCCTCCCGGTAGAGAGAACCGGTGGTACCGGTGGTAAAACACCAGCCGTTCGTCGTGGCCGCGCCGGTGTATTTATTTGCGGTGTTGTCGGTCAGACATGTATCCGGAATGATGACCGCGATCTCCTTGCCGGCCGGCAAATTAGCCGGGGTGATGGTCAGAAAACCTGTACCAAGACCCGTAAGCGCGTTTGAGCTGAGGGTTATCGTTCCAAGAAGCGATGTGTCGGTAAGATTGGAAAGGATTATCTGACCGCTCCCGGCGATTACCGCCTCGCTCATTACCATGCGCAGATGCGTTCCGCGGTTAACATTGACGCTTCGGTTGGCCGGAAAGAGAACTGCTGTCGGTGCTAGGATGTCAGAGGTGTTGGTTGTGGTGAAAGACCAGTTATTCGTCGCGGTATAGCCGCTGAAACTGAAGCCCGCGGTGTTGGTAAAAGCGTCTGAGGAAATGAGCACACAGTAACTTGTGCCCATGGGGAAGACCGGATGAGCAATACTGATCGTTGTCGTGCCCCAGCCGCTGATGGCATTACTCGTTACTGTAATACCCGCAAAGGACGCGCCGCCGGCCAGGTTTGAAATCACCACATTGCCGGTGTTGGAAAATACCGCTGCATTAAAGGACATGGAAAGCGGAGCGTTGGTCGGGGCGGCGGTCGCACCGTTGGCTGGGAAAAGTCCGGTAATTTGAATAGCATACGAGTAGACGCTGTTGACCGCGCGGGGCGTACCGCGCAGGTGATTATCGTTTGCGTCAAGGCCGTTTATGGTCAATCCGTTATTATCAGCCCAGTTGGTGGCTTCCCCGCCTGATCCCGTTGGTCTGATTCGCTCCATGGTCGCCCTGGTGGATGCATTGCCGGCGAACCAGCCGCCGCTGCAATCTACTTCATCTACCACTGCAGTGCCGTTTTTCAGAACCAGGTATTCACCGCTGTCGGAAAGCCCGTATCCTCCGAAAGGGCCGACTTTATCACCCGCGATACCCTTGACTGTGTGGTCGTCGGTTCTTTCAATCAGGTAGTAACCGCCGGCCTCGATGGTGCCGGAGAGGGCGATAATGGCAACGGAGCCGCCTGCTTCGCAGAGAGTATAATCCGAAAGATCTACCGGTGCGGAACCCGGATTATACAGTTCAACCCATTCATCTGCAAAGGAAGCTGCTGTCCCGGCCCAGGCAATTTCGTTAATGATAATTTTGGGAGGAACATTACACGCGGCATTGTGTGATTGCAGATAAAAAGCACTGATAATGCAGAAAATAAACACATACATTCATTTACTCAATCATAGATGAGTGTATTTTAGCATCAATTTATTATAAATTCTCGTTTGGAACTTACCGCCGGATTTACCTTTATCGCAATCAAAACCACAAGCCGAAACAGAAACCTCCCGGAAATTCTCTTACGAAAACACTCGTTGTGCAGATAATCTTTATCCTTTTTTCACCAGAACTTTCTTACCGGCAAAGGCAATCCCCAATTCCAGGATATCGGTAATACCCCGGTCATGAAGTTCCTGACGGTAATTTTTTTCATGTATCTGCAGAAGGGCGGCGGCGCAGGCGGTTTCGAGGGTTTCATTTGTTTCTTCATCAACCTTCTTAAACTCCAAAATCACACCATGGAGTGGAGCGGGTTGACCACTGTGAACTGGTCTGGGTATGAGCATAACATCATAGCGGCCGTAGCCGCTTTCCCGGTTAGAGCGGAATTCATACCGGTTGCTGAGCGAAACCAAAAGTCCCAGAACGAAGGCGTGATACACTTTTTCTGAATTTTTTCCGCTGACATCGAAGTAACTGAAAGATGATCCGACAAATGTGCGGAAAATACGGCTGAAAGTGTCAACATCACCGCTCAGCATACTCTTCAGCATTAAATCATATTTATCCTCGTTGATGCTCTCGATAAACCAGTTGCGGATAAATTGTTCATACACATATTCAACTTCGAGATTAGGAATTTTCAATTCAGCAAAGAGCAATTTATTAATCTGCCGGCAGGAAACGACTTTTAAATAACCGCTGAAAAGGAGAAAACTCCAGACAGATTTCGCCGAGCTTTCGATCTCGCGGTACACAATGTCTTCGTTGATTGGTTTGTCAAGAATGCCGCCGCGCACCAGGATCTCTAATTCCATCTTCAGTTCGTCACTTCCCTGCGACAGAAGCTGCCGGACGATGGCGTTGTCGCTGGTGTTCACCCAATATGGCCTCAGTCCGTCCATGTGTTTTTCAGCAAAATTAAGAATAGACCAGGGATTATAGATTGTGACATCACCGAAGGTATAGCCGTTATACCATGTACGGACCTCTTCCATTTTGTCTTCTATTCCTTTTTTACGAAAGAGAAAAAGCACTTCCTCTTCTGTAAAACCGAAATAGTTCTGGTATTTGCGGCTCAGCAGTGTGCAGACATCGAGGTTGTTAAGACCTGAGAAGATGCTTTCTTTAGCGACACGGAGGATCCCGGTCATCATACATTTTTCAACGCAAGGATTATCTTTCAAAGCGGCTGTAAGAAAACTGCGCATAAAACCGACGGCCTTATCGTAGTAGTTGTACATAAATCCGGCTTGTATCGGCACATCGTATTCATCAATGAGTATGACCACTTTCTTCTTCCAGTAGACTGTTAATAATTCTATCAATTTTGTCAGGCTTGATTCCAAATGAACGCAGTCTATGTTTTCGGTGAGTACCGAGTTGAAAAATACTTTCTCATGTTCCTTGATTTCAGCACTTTTAAGGAGGTATGCATGAGAGTTAAATACACCGCTGAGCGTGATTTTTAGTTTACTGATACAATCCCTGAAAGTATCGCATTTAACATCTTTAAAAGAAATGAATACCACCGGATATGTGCCCATTTTAGCGGTATACTCACTGCCGGCATGCGCAATAGCAAGGTCTTTAAACAAAAGAGGATATTCCGGCGAAGCGTTGGAAAAAAAATAGTTAAGCATGGAAAGGTTCAGGGTTTTACCGAAACGGCGTGGACGGGGCAGAAGTGTAATTTTAGAGCCACTGTCAAGGAGTTCTTTTATTAAAAGAGTCTTGTCGATATAGAATAAATTATCGTCTATAATAGACTTGAAGTCGCTTACGCCGATAGGGATAAGTAATTTTTTCACACGAAATTATAACATAGGGATTTTTTTAGAGTAAGTGGGAATTCATAAGGATCCGCAAGGCATTGTAATACTTACCGCCTTATTGTAAAATCATACATGGCTTGGATAATACGGCCGGGCAATACAAATCTTATAGTATCAGGATGATTATTATGCAGCACAGTATTGTGATTGTAGATGATGATGATGACCTTCGGAAAATTCTTAAAGAATCATTCACCAACGCCGGATACAAAGTGTATCTCGCTGAAAATGGTCTGCGATTAATCGCCTTACTGCAGTCAGAAGAAATACACGCGGTACTTCTTGATATTAATATGCCGTGGCTCAGCGGATATCAAATCTGCAAATCAATTAAGAGCGATAAAAAACTAAATAATCTCAAAGTTATCTATATGTCCGCTGTTATTACCGACGAAAATGAATGTTACAAAACCGGTTGTGACGGAATTATTAAAAAACCTTTCGTAATCCAAGAAGTGCTTGAAAAAATAAACCTTCTTCTTGACAGGTAACACCCTGCCTGCCGCCCCCTTCCATGCAGAAAAAAATCCTCATTATCGATGATGAAGAATCAATACAGCATATGGTGGCGGCTCTGATTTCTTCTCATGGAATGGTACCGGTCAATTGCATAAACCCGGAACATGCGCTGGAAAAACTCAAAGCACATGGGGCAGATCTTGTACTGCTCGATATCTGGATGCCCGAGATGGACGGTCATACCGTCCTTAAACTCATTAAACAGTCTTTTCCGCTCATTCCGGTTATTATTTTTTCAGGCCATGCCCATCTCAACACCACTATAGAAATAATTAAAAATGGCGCTGCCGACTTCATAGAAAAACCATTCAGCGGCGAAGTGCTTCTCAAAAAAATTTCAAAAATTCTTAAAACAGATTTATCCGAATCTTTCATCACAGATGATGCATGTCCTATGCAGGCGCTGCTTCGGCCTGCCGGCGTGATGCAGACCACTCTTGGAAAAAGCGCAGTGCTCACCGGCAAGGGTCTCCATACCGGGGCAGCAACCGGCATTATTCTTTCACCAATGCCTGCCGACAGCGGTATCGTTTTTACCGACATCACTACCGGAAAAAATATACGCGCATTCGCTGAAAATGTTGCCTCGGCTAATTTTGCGACCAGTCTTGAAGCCGGGGATTTCAGCATTTCCTGTGTAGAGCATCTTCTCGCCGCGCTCAATGTTTTCGGTATTGATAACGTGCTCATCAAAGTCAATAAAGAAATCCCGATAATGGACGGGTCGGCTCATGAATTATGCGCATTAATTGAAAAATGCGGAATTAAAGAACTCGATCAGCCCAGGTTTCATATATGCATTGATAAAACTTACCGGTTTACCGACCCGCAGGACTCAGAAGTGTACATTCAGGCAGAACCCTATGACGGCCTCGCGGTTGATTACACCCTGCGTCTGCAGGGCAGCGGCATGGCGCAAAATGCCGCATTTGATTTATCACAAAACCCGGCGGAGGTTTTTAAAAACGAAATTGCCCCCGCGCGAACATTCGGTTTTGTAAGTGACTTGCGTCAATTGCAGGCGAACGGGTTGGGTAAGGGCGGTGATATGGGTAATTTTCTGATGATTGATGAAGCTCGCCCGGTTAATACCGAGTTCCGCTTCCCGGATGAGCCTGCCCGTCATAAAGTACTCGATATTCTCGGTGATATTACGCTTCTCGGCGCTCAGTTCCGCGGCCGTATTACTGCCCGGTATACAGGTCACCGGCACAATATCGGCCTGATAAAAAATATTATTTCCGGAATAATATAACTCTACTTTGTTAAATTGAACGTAAAGAATATGCAAAATCCGCGGCGAACCCATTTTTTTTGCACCGGGTCGGGCCCTAATAACAAAAAAAATGGGTTCGCCGCGGATTTTGCTATCGCATATTGTCTAATTTACCAAAATAGAGATAACTATTACCGAAAATCCCGGCTCAGGAATAAGAAATGTTAATTCAGCTGTTAATTGAAAATTATTTATTTATAGAAAAGGCAGTGATTGATTTTCACGCCGGTTTAAATATTGTAACCGGAGAAACAGGAGCCGGAAAATCAGTTTTTCTCGGCGCGCTTGCGGCAGCGCTCGGACAATCCCTTTCCTCGGGTGAAATAAAACCCGGCGCGGATTTTCTTCGTGTGGCAGCGGTTTTTGATATTGAACAGGATGCCGATTTAAAAAAAATGATTGCCGAATTGGGAATATCCGGAATGGGCGGCGCAGATACGGTACTTTCACTCCGCAGAGAACTGACACGGGAAGGAAAATCGCGCTGTTATTTAAATAATACAGTTATTAACGTAAGCAGCATGAAATCAATCGGCAGGTATTTGATTGATATTCATAGTCAGCATGAAACACAGCTCCTGTATAAAGCCGCGCAGCACCGGTATTATTATGACTGTTTTTTATCCCTGAACGGGGAGTATACTGAATTCAGCGCATATTATCGAACCTACATGCATGCGGTGAATACCCTTAAGGCGGTTATTGACGAAGAAAAACGACTTGCCGAAGAAAAAGATTATCTTGAATTTACCGTACGGGAGCTGAAAGATAATCTGCTTACCCAGGAGGAATACGACAATGCGCGCGACAACATAAAAAAAATGGTCTCTGCTGAAAAGCTTAACCGTAATATTGATGAAACAGACAGTCTTCTTTCCCAGCAGGCGCTTCCCGCGCTCACACAGGCGTCTGTCATACTTCAAAAAAGCGCTGACATTGACCAAAAATATTTGTCCTATGCGAAAAGACTGGATTCAGCAGCAGCTGAGATAAAAGATATTCTTTCTGAAGTCAGTACCGGGAAAAGCCGGTCCGAATCCGGAGCCATCGACGCGCTTAACGAAAAGCTTTCACGGACTGAACGGCTGAGGAAAAAATACAATTGTCAGATCGACGGACTTTTCAGCAGGCTTTATCAGGCGGAAGAAAAACTTCTTACACTTACCGCCTCCGGTGAAAAAAGAAAAGATGCGGAAAAAGCAGTAAAAGAAACCGAATACCGTGCAGTGACCGCTGCAAGTGTTCTGCATGTGAAACGCACAGGCGGAAGAGATTCGTTTAATACGCTCATGCAGGAAGAGCTCAGCTATCTCAACATGAAGGGTTCGCAGCTTGGAGTAGAAATAAAAATAAATCCTGATTCAAGCGGAGTACTTATTGAGAGTCGGCGCGCAATTCTTAATGAGAACGGCTTTGATACTGTCGAATTCATGTATAAAAGCTCGCCGGAAACCCCTTGGAAACCGCTTAAGGATATTGCATCAGGCGGTGAAGCCTCCCGTATCATGCTCGCCTTAAAAAAAGTCATCCTGGAAAGCCTCAGCGCGCACACCATGATTCTCGATGAAATTGATACCGGAATCGGCGGCAATACCGCAGTGCATGTAGGCAAAAAGATTAAAGAAATTTCTGCAATGCGGCAGCTCATTGTCATCACCCATCTTCCCCAAATTGCAAAATACGCGGATGCGCATTTTAAAGTTATGAAAACCGATCAAAACGGAAAGACAATTACCACGGTTGACCTTCTTGATACTTCGAAAAAGGCGGCAGAAATTTCACGAATGATTTCCGGCAATGAGAATACCGAGCGGGATGTCGGATATGCGCGTGAATATATGAAAAACTGATACATAACGCACTGATACATGAAGAATTAATGAGAAATAAACTACCGGCAACACTCAGAATTGGATTTTGTTTTTTTTTTACTGCTGTGTATGCCATGCCGCGGTTTATGTACACGGGAATAAAATACGGAGGAATGCAGTATATCGGCGGTGTATACACCGATACCTACTTATTTACCGAAACAGAGCATAGCCGTCTCAGCGCGTACAGTCCAAGGTCATCACGGACCCTGTACATGCCGTTAGAGGTGTTTGATTCCGCTGCAACGAACGGGGTCACCGCAGGCGGAACCAATATGACAATAGATCCTTTTATACAGACACTGACTGCGGAGTGCAGATTACACACATCCCGTCCGTTTTCCCCGTTTATCGAAAGCAGCGCGTGGTATGCGCATTCCCGGCAGTCTTCATACGCGGTGTATCAGTTCTACGACAGTCTTTTGAAAGATTATTTTTTCAGCGTTGCGGAAATGCTGCGGAACACCGAACACACGAGCTGGGGGTTTACTATCGGCTCAGGCATGTATGCAGAAGCGAGACCAGTCGGTGTGCTTGATATTAAACCGTACTGCCGGCTCACCGGCGGTGCGGGAAGACTTATGTATTTTCAGAATAATGATACTCTTTTTTTTACGATTTACCTCGATACCCAGGACAGGCTGACAAAAACATGGACTAATGAATCAATCTCATGGGAAGAGGCCGCAAGTGAAGAAATATCGCGGAATGTCCGTCTTCCCGATATTTGGTATCCATACGCGCGGGCCGACCTTGGTTTTAGTTTTTATCTGACTGAAAAACTGCGGGGGGATATTCACTATGCGTTTGGATGGGAATACCGAAGCTATCCCTACATTGAACGGAGGAGCATATTGAAAACTGCAGACTATAAAGCGGCGAAGAACGAACCGGATGCGCTGTATATCGAAAAAGAATATCCTCCGCAATATACAGTTCTTCCCGGAAACAGTACCCATTTGTTCAGTCATCAATGGGGTATTGCGTTTTCCATTCCATTCTGAATGCCCGCAGGTACTGTTTCAGCACACACTGTATTTTCCGCCGATGCGGCGCAGGAGATGGCAGACAGTATCAGCGAATACTCCGGGCAGGAAATTTTTTTCGGCGGCTACACAGACGATGAAGGTATAGTCACTGAAATTACGATACTTGCGCGGGGAAATGACAATCAGGTTCCTGTTCCCATTCAGGCGGCGGTAGATTACCATGTGGTAATTCATAATCATCCCGAATCGAATTTAAAACCATCTGATCCTGATCTTGAAATAGCCTCCGGCCTCGCAGGTTATAACATCGGTTTTTATATTATCGACAATGCCGTGCGTTCGGTGAATATTGTTATTCCCCGCGAAAAACAAATACGGCTTCTTCCTGTTGAAACAGCGGATATCGATTCTGTTTTTTCCAGCGGCGGTATATTATCAGAATTTTTTCATGCGTATGAATCCCGGCCCGGCCAGATCCATATGTCGCATGGAGTGTCCCACGCATTCAATCATAATGCCATCTATGTATGTGAAGCAGGCACTGGAACGGGTAAATCACTTGCGTATCTGATCCCTTCACTGCATTGGATACATAATAACAGTCAAAAAGTTATTATCAGCACCCATACAATCAATCTTCAGGAACAGCTTCTTCACAAAGATATACCGCTTGCGGTAAAGGCGACAGGGTTTACGGAAATCAGGGCCTGTCTGGTAAAAGGAAGATCGAACTATCTTTGCATCAGGCGCTATGCCGAGGCGGTAAGGGACGGCGGTTTCCTGACCGGTTTTTTTGATAATCCTGATGCCCTGAAAAACGGCGGAGGGGATGCATGGAGCACATTGACTGAGTGGGCAGACGCGACAAAAACTGGCGATAAAAGCGAATTATCATTTCTGCCTCCGCCGTATCTTTGGGAGCTTGTGCACAGTGAGGGTGATACCTGCAGAAAATCCCGCTGCAGGCATTTTGAAGGCTGTCATTATCAAAGAGCCCGTAAAAGCTTTTTTACATCAAATCTTCTTGTGGCAAATCATCATATTCTCTGCGCGGATCTCGCAATAAAAGCTTCAACCGGTAACTACAGCGCTCAGGCGCTTCTTCCCGCGTATTCCAGGCTCATTCTCGATGAGGTGCATAATCTTGAAGATGTCGCTACTTCTTATTTCAGCATACATTCCTCGTCAGCCGCAATCACACGAAACCTGAATCTGTTAAGCAGAATACACCGGAACTCAAAACGCATTTCAATAAGAGGCGGACTTTTACGCCGGATTGCGGACGCGTGCAGAAAAAGTAAAAACGGGCATGCTCTGCAAACCGGTCTTGAAAAAGATGTGAAAGCCTTTGAAAAATTAAGACTGGAATATTTTAAAACATCAGACACATATTTTGAAACTGCATCTGAGTTTCTTTTCACACAGGCGCCGCCCAATCAGACTGAAGTAAAGGCTCGTCTGCCTGAATTGCCGGCAGCGGCTTTGGAATGGAATGAAAATTTTATTAATCCCGTTTTGCAGATTGCGGAAAAAATCCATGCGATGACATCTCTTCTCGAAAAAATTGCATCCCGCATGGGTGAAATGCTCAGTAATAGCACGCCGGAAAAGAATGATCTGTTTGATGTACTCGCATATATCCGACGCCTCCGGGACTGCGCCGATACATTCAGTAAACTTCGTGAAAAATGTCCGGAAGATCAGGTAAGGTGGGTGACGGCAAAAAAAAACAAATACGGATTATTTTTCGGCGCGTATATTACACCTTTGTCAATCGGAAAACCGCTTGAAGCTTCCCTTTATTCGCATGTGCCAACGATTGTTATGGCCAGCGCAACGATCAGCACGCGGGATAATTCATCCAGTAGTCCTGACTCTGAAGAAAACGGTTTTTCTTTTTTTAATAACCGCGTAGGACTTAATCTTCTTTCTCCTGAAAAAACACTGCGTGAAGAGATGCTGCCGCATAATTTCAGGTACCACGCCCAATGCGTAATGCATATACCTGAAAAAATGCCTGATCCGAAATCAGCTGAATACACGCGTTTTTTATCCGGGTATATTCTTCAGGCCGGAATGAGTTTGGGCGGACGGACACTGGTGTTATTTACTTCTTACCGGCAGATGGGCGAGGTATGGGATTTAACGCACGCACGTCTCGCGGAAAAAAACATAACCGTGTACAAACAGGGTGATGCGCCGAGGAACCAGCTGCTCGAAAAAATGCGCAAAGAAGATAACATGGTGCTTCTCGGTGTGTCGTCATTCTGGGAAGGTATCGATATTCCCGGACCCAATCTCTCCTGTCTGATTATCGCGAAACTTCCCTTTACGGTACCTACTGAGCCGGTGTATGAAGCCCGCGCAGAAGCAATTGATAAAAACGGGGGAAATTCTTTTATGGATTATTCGCTTCCCTGGGCGGTAATAAAATTCAAACAGGGATTCGGACGTCTGATCCGCAGCACTTCTGATACCGGAATATTTGCGCCGCTTGACCGGTGACTTATTGATAAAAGATACGGCAGTTCTTTTATCAGTGCGCTGCCGCAAATACCTATTCTGAGGGGTTCCGATTTTTCACAGGTAAAATCCGAATTTGACCGCTTACATGAGAAAGTTCACACGCACACTATTTGATGTATCAAAAATTGTGCGTATGGATCATTAGTAATGAAATTCATAAATAACTACGCAGCAGCTCACAGTGAGAATGAAACCACCATCTCCTTAACGGTGAGTACTTTTAACAATCCTTTTGAAACCACGAATGGACACTAATGAACACTAATAAAAAGTCAGCTTTTTATGGATAATTCGTGTCTATTCGTGGTTATCTCTAATGTCTGCGGCAGGAGGCCGCAAAGAAGCACGCAGCGCAGGTCAAAACAGGATGTATCAAAGTGGGCGCGAATAAGCGTGCGACCCTTTTTAAGAATAGCTGTGGTTTTTTAATTTTGCTGTGCAGTTAATTAAAATTTGCAATATTAGTAATGGCCGTTTCACAGAAAAACGCAAACGGTTTCCCTCGTTCCGTGCCGGATAGCGCCACAAGAGGACAGAGCCGTACACATTTTTTGTATCAATGCTCGGTGTTCTATGATAAGAGCCTGGAAATCCTACGATGTCAATTCGGTGGAGACTATGACCAGAATTATGTAGGTAACAAGTAACTCACCTGCTGGGACTATATCATCAGAATGAAATATAAGTGTTTTAGACCCTTTTTTTACATCAGTTATAGAAACCAACTCAGCACCGGTTTTATCAGGAGAATATGTAACAGCAGTAGGTTCTCCCGAACCCCCACCCCCGGAGCCTTCTGTCGTTTCCTACAAACACCCTTCAACTTCACAATTTTCAGTCGGCTTGTCTCCTTTGTAGGTTTTCAGATTGCGAAGCCAAATTACATGATTACTGTTTAACCATACGATAACCAGGCCCGTCAGAATTTTTCACAAACTGATATCCCCAGTTTTTACAAATAGTGCGGACATCCTGGTTGATTTCTTTAACTGTTTTATTTTTATGCTTTTTTGAAAGTTTATGCCGGATTTCATGCAGTTCCCACATCATTGGGTCTTCGCTTTTTATGTAATCATTATTATAAGTTGCCATATTTTGCACCTCCATAAAATTCCAGAGTGCGGATTTCAATTTGTATATAATTCTTGTTCCCGTTTATCTCGTGTATTTTACGAACAGGATTAATGCTCACAATATGAGAAAAATTCCAGGATGCCAATAATTCAATGTTATTTACTGTAGCAATCGCTATATGCGCTGCATCTTCCGGTTCAGTTTGAGGAATGGCTCCCTTATTTATATATTCTTGTGCCAGAGCTCTCGCATCATCAGTATAGTCCAAGACATTAACCGGGTATGTTTCGACGATTTTCAGCGCATTTTGTTTTTTAAGTTCATGAAAGGTGTTAATTTCTTCAAGTGTTACTACTGACAAAAACAGGTCATAATCTTTTGCTTCGTTTTCAAACCATTTCTGCGTAATAAGCTGCCGCAGTGGTTTTGAAAAATCATTGTGAGCACAAAGAACAGATGTATCTAAATATAATCTATTATTCTTCATTAGTTTCATTGATTTTATCATCACCCATACTTTTTTTCATTTTCAGTCGGAATATCGCCATATTCGTTTGTTCCTTTTTTGCCAGCAATTCAGTTTCCTACTCTTCCAGTTTTTGGCGCTCCGGGAATTAAAATTGATGACAAGTTCCTTGAAATCAACCAGTTCAAAGTTTCACGCGCTATGTCTTGAATATGTGGTTTAATTGACACAATTTTTCACTTTCCGCTTTCCTGATGTCTTCAAGCAGTTGTGTGCGGAAACTTTCCGATACTTCAATACATGCACGCGTGCCATTGACCATTCTCCGTATCATTTTATTACGTGTGCATTTCCCGCTTTTTACATGTTCAAGATTGTTGATAAATTAACTGAGTTCTGGCGTAAGTGTGAGCACGTACTTTTTAAGTTCTTCGTTGTTATCTGATTGCATATTTGAGGTTTGTTTTTTCCTTATATGGAATTATTTAGTGAGCTAAAGTGATGTAAACGGGCTGCGCTGGACTACTTTACTACTATAGGCTACTTACTTCTTATAGTTTTTGGCAAGTCCTCTCCATTCCCAAAAGTCACCAACTTTTGAAAGCACCAATGCCAGTGTACTATCACCACAATTGTTAAAAACGATATATACAACACTGGGAGCGACAACAACCTCGGAAGTTATTTTTCCGCAGCTATTAAAATGTTCGACTATGGTTTTGTAAATATTCCGTTTACTTATTGGGGAAACATCATCTGTTTCATATCTACCAGTCGTAGAACGGCTTGAATAGTAGGACATAATATCGTTGTACTGATGTTGTATTATAACGTTGGTTATAATGGTGATTGTTCCGGTTAAATTTAGAGAGGCAATTTGCCAGCTGCTTCTGTTTTCAAGCCAAGACTTAAGTTCCTTAATCTTGTCAGTTATAACTTCATCATTGAATGACAGCTTTCCCCTGGAAAGTTTAAGAGCAGCACTACACATTTTAAGCGCCTGAGTAAACTCATTTTGCTGAACAGCCAATGTCGCGAGATTGTAATAAAGGTTACAGATACTACTTTTGTCTAAGTATTTATTTTCAAGTTTAATCTCTGTCCAAATTACCGAATAATTTGTTGCAGCAAGCAATGCTAAATATGGCTTTTGTATAAGCTGATAGTAATCAAACTGGTCATACTTATTTTGCCATTTCCTAGTCATAGAAAATGCACCAGCTATATCACCACTTTTAACTATATCATCAATAAGGTTGGAGTTGGTCATATATTCAAGCACATTATCAGTCCCTTCACTCTGTGCAGCACAAAGAGAAAATAACAGAACGCTAAAAAATATTATTTGTCTAATAGCCATTTTCATATCCATCATTTTGGCAGCACGGGTTTATAATAAACTCTGGTATTTGAACTTTTGAGTGTTGAAGTGATTTCAAAATGCAAATGCACTGCATCAGAGCTTCCCGTTGTCCCCATTGTGCCTATGGGAGTGCCTGCTTTAACCCAGTTCGGATTACTGACAGTTAAAGTCTCTTTAAGATGTGCGTAAATTATGTAAGTTTTAGATGTGCTGTCGTACTGTGCGATATATATGCCGTAACCGTTTGGGTCATTACCAACTTGTATCGGTCCAGTAATTGACGCTTGAATGGTGGCATCAAGTCTGATTGTGCCATCATCATTTCTGCCTGCAATATCTACACCAGCGTGATATTTGTCACCTCTTTGTTTCCCGTACTCGGAAGTAATTATTGATTTACCTTGAACTGGGTGCATCTTTAACGTAACCGGGCAAGTGTCTTTTAATTTATCTTTATCAGTAACGCTTCCACCAATTTCTAAACCCCCACCCCCGGTGCCTTTCTTTTTTTCTTGCTCTTGTGCTAATTTATACTCCTGATCTATTTTTTCCTGCATTTCTGCATATGTTCTTTCACTTTCTATTGTAAACTGTTCCACCCAGGCATCCATCATAGCCGTTTGCTGCTCTGCTTCCCACATCATTTGTTGACTTGCGGCTTCCTGTTCAGCTTGATGCTGCTCTAAAGAAGCTTGATGTCGCGCAGCCATTACAGCCTCTTCTCTTTCAATCCTGGCAGCAGATCCGCCGGTTGCATAACTTTCATACGCAGCGGCATCACCAATACATTTCATAAAAATGTCCATTAATTTATCTTCTTCAACACCGCTGTTTCTTAGTGCAATGAGCGAATCGGCAATAGCTTCAGGATTATAGTCATCGCTTATAATCTGCTTTATGAGATCGGAATACTCTTCCCCTTTTTCACCCCTCGGATCCGCATACCGTATCGGGTTGTTCTGCACATACGTGTAGTAATTCAGTCCACTTCGCGCCATGTCCTTGCTGATAAACCTGCCGACTGAACTGTCGTAGTACCGGCTGCGGTAGTAGTAAAGTCCGCTGTCAATGTCGAATTCCCGCCCGGTGTAAGTGAAGCGGGAGAGACCGGCGTCGGTGTTTGCCCGTTCGCCGAACGCGCGGTATCGGTGTTCCTGAATGACTTTCGCGGCATCGTTAATGAGGTAGCTCACTGAACCGAGACCGTCGGCGAGGTGGTAATACCGCTCACCGTCGCTGTCTTTTTTGTACATGCGCCGCATAAAGGCGTTGTATTTAAATTCATTTGCCGGTTTGGGTACGGCAACTTGCGGGTAGTCGATTTTCAGAAGCATATTCTTCCGGTCAAATGTGTAAATTGTTTCTTCGGTGTTCTCTATTTTCTTTTTCAGGGTTCCGGCAGGATCATAGGTGTATGCGGTTTGTGTGATGTTCGATAACAGGCTGGTGTGTAGCTTGCTGATGAGCTGATTTGCGCTGTTGTATTGGTATGCGGTTTCACCTTCTTCGGAGTCAATCATTTTGGTGCGGTTGCCTGCAGGGTCGCATTCAAACGCGGTCGTGTTTCCGTCTGCGTAGTTCGCGCGGGTGAGGCGGTACATCGAATCGTACTCGTATGATTCGGTGCCGAGTTTGTCCGTGCGGCTTAAACGGTTACCCACGTTATCGTAGTACATAATCTGCTGTGTGTGTTGGATGTTGGTCGATATGTTTATCAATTCAACTGATTTTTCTTTCAATTTTTATTAATCGCTTTTCTATATTGGAAATTTTTGTTTCAAAATTATTTTGACTAATAAGGCTATTTCGCAGTGTTGAATTTAAAATTGATTGATATTTTCTACCGGTTTTTTTCGCTTCACTCCTTAAGACATTCAGAATATCGGAATCAATGAAAGTTGTAATACGCACCTTGAGATTAGGATCGCTGAATTCTGCCTTATCTAAAACATCATTTTTCGAAAACACAATATTATTTTTATTATTCTTATTCATTATGATACTCCTTTCAGACGTTCAACAACAGATCTTTTTTATCCTTAATAAAGGATAGTATTTTGTTAGAATCTTTTTTACTAAAACCTTTTGACGAAATAATTTTTAATGACGTCAAATCAATTTTCATTTCAGCGTTAGGGCCTTTAATATGACAATGTTCCGGCACATGATCATTGCTATAAATGACAAATCTTAAATTTTTAGTACGAAGAAAGACAGGCATATATGCATATTATACATATAGAAAGTCCTTTTGTCAAGAATCAATAGTGTGTCTGTTCAAAATCAAATAATTAAAATTAACCGAAAAATATCATTGTTCACATGTCTTTCGCCGGTATTTTTCGTTTATGTATTGGTATTTCTGAAGAGAGAGAAGAAAAAAAAAACGGAGGACGGAATCATATAACGGCTGTTGTAGGATCGTGGGCGATTCTTCCCGGCTTCAAAAACCTGAAAGGCGACTATAGGTTATTACGTTGTAGCCGTAACCTGATGCTAAGGAAAAACTGAAGGATCGCGACTGCAAGGAGTGAGTAGTCGTCCCTGTCCTACAGGAAAGATAATTATCCTTTTTCAGCTTTTTTACTTTAATAATTTTTTTCGTAAAAAATAACATCACAAGCGTTCCAAAATATTCATCGGCTCTCCAATAAATGAATCAATTCCCTCTTCATCAATGGCTTTTAAAACTGCGCCAAGTGCATCTTGATCGTTTTCACAATACCCGTTCCATGGACAGGAGTTATCACTTTTGTCTTAAACAGGAAGTACATTTGATTTAAAGTTTTTTAAGAAAAGTGTTTATTTTATCTTTTCAATTCAAAGATCTTAGTCCATCCGGAGTAAACAATTTTTCTCTTTTCACTTCTTTCCTGATGTCTTCAAGCAGTTGTGTGCGGAAACTTTCTGATACTTCCCAACATGCACGCGCTGCATGAACCATTCTCCGTATCATTTCATTACGTGTGCATTTTCCGTTTTTAATTAGTGTGATAAAGTGATTTAAATGGGTTTGCATAATTACTATATACCAGCGCATATATTTAAGGACTTGAATGCCGTAATAAGTGCGCCTGTTTAGCGGTAATGTCGGTTTTGTGGCCAAGTGGAAACGGTTTCGCCGCTAATTCAGAGCGCCTGAATTACCGCTATTACACTCTCTTCACATTGCTCATCAAAAAATATTTGGGAGTTCAGAAATGTAACGTGACCATTGACAGAATTCCCTCTTTATACTAAAATAATTCCGTAGGGCCGCTAGCTCAGATGGTAGAGCAACGCCCTTTTAAGGCGTGGGTCGATGGTTCGAATCCATCGCGGCTCAAAGTCGGTTATCCGCAAAGCGGGTAGCCGGGTTTGTGCAGTCCATACAGCGGCAAACAGATACGTCTCCTTCGTCTAGTGGTTAGGACAACGGGTTTTCATCCCGTCAACAGGGGTTCGATTCCCCTAGGAGATGCTTTTTTCTCATGCACTTACCTGAAAATCCGAACGCTTTCTGCAGGCACATGCTGCCGCGTGTAAGCCGGACATTCGCACTCAATATTGCAGTACTTCACGGAACACTGCGTAAAGCGGTGTCAATCGCGTATCTTATCTGCCGTATTATTGATACTATTGAAGATTCCAGCTTCCTCGCTGCCGGGAAAAAAAAAGATCTTATCGGAAGGTTTATCCGGTTTCTGGAACAGCCGCCGGCCGCCGGAGAAATTAAACAGTGGGTTCTGGAAAACCAGGATACAACCAAAATTCTATTTGAAGACACACTGCTTCGCGGCAGTGCAAAGGTAATTGCCGCATACCGAAGTCTTCCTCTGTCATATACAATGTACATGCTGCCGTCAGTCAAACGCATGGGCAGAGGAATGTCCTTTTTTTTAATAAAGTATCAGGCCGGTGCGGAGGCTCATTTACACGATATTACCGAACTTACTCGGTATTGTTATTACGTTGCAGGAACAGTAGGCGAAATTATCACACAGTTTTTTTTTATACGCATCAGAGATAACCGGAGGTGCGGTGCATTTTTCAATACCATGCACAGTTTCGGTTATGCCCTTCAGTTGACTAATATCCTGAAAGATACCCGTGAGGATGCTTCACGCGGATGGGTGTATATCCCCGCGGATTGTACGTCCGATGGCGGGGATAATCTTATTAAGATAACGGCGGTATACTTACACCACGCTCTTGTGTACACCTGCAGGATACCGCGGCATCATTTCAGACTCCGGCTTTTCTGTATTATCCCTCTTCTGCTCGCGGCGGCGACATTAAAAAAAATTTCTCACACCGGCAAATCTATACCAGACAGAAACAATTCAATAAATAATGATAAAGATTCAATAAAAATTTCAAGAAATACGGTGAAAAAAATTCTGCTGTTCAGTTTGTTTTTCTGGTGGTCTGATTTTCTGCTTGCCCGGCGCCTTAATCATTTTCTGCGTTATTGTACGGTTTGAATAAAAAAAAGATTTTAATTCTGATACCCACGCGGGTAGAAATGAATGCATTTACCGGCAGCAAGCCGCTGAGCTCTCAAAAATTTACCATTATTAATCTGAAAAAAATGCAGATACGTTGGTACAATGACCTTGGCATGTATGCAGGACAAGCCGGTCTTGGGAAGGTATCCTTTGCGGTCAGAACACAGTATGCCCTTGATCATATTCCTGATGTTGCCGGAGTCATTTGTCTTGGCGCATGCGGCAGCCTTGATGACGCAGTCCGCACCGGTGACATTATCGCTGGAGCGCAAATCGTTGAACATGACATACACAAATTGTCCGGTGAGAGTAAACTAATGTTCAGGTCAGATCGTGACATGATTGCTGTTTTGAAAAAAATTGCCGGAACACTTCCAGACATAAAAGTCCATTTCGGCATTATTGCCGGAGGAGACGAAAATATTTTATCCGCCGAAAGGAAAAAAAAACTTCATGCCGAAACGGGTGCGATTGCGGCAGCGTGGGAAGGGCCCGGCGGAGCGAAAGCGTGTGTGTGTAACCGCATTCCTTATCTGGAACTGAGAGCCGTAACTGATCTTGCCGACGAAGATGCGATAAAGGATTTTTCTGTTAATTTAAAAACAGCAATGCAAAATCTGGCGGTTATCGCTGCCGCATACGCTGAGTATTTTGCTCTGCAGGAAAATTAAGCACGCGTTTTCCAGCGAAGTGTGCAGCAGTAAAGTTACTGCAGAGTGGGCTGAAAAATATTTTCTTCCGGATAGCGCAGGCCAGAGGGCAAAGGCGTATTCACATCAGTAACACCAAGGAGCTGTAATGCCCCGTAAAGAGCATGGCCTGCATGGGTAAATGCTATTGCCGCGTGGTGCGGAAAATTTTTACCGATCAATACATGACGGTAAAAACGACCGAGATCCTTAACCGCGAAAATGCCGATACTCCCGAAACTTTTAGGATCGATGTCAAGAATATTTCCCTGCGCAATATACGAACTGAGGGTCGTATCAGCCCGGCCCTGGAGGCGGAAGATCGTGCACTGTCCGGGTTTAAGCCGGCCTTCAAGAGTTCCGCGTGTAATATCCGGCTCGCCGTCGGGTTCCATAAGCCGTTTCATAATGAGCTGAAATTTCATGCTGCAGTTTGAATGGAGACAGGTCTTAGGAGTATTTCCGCAGTGAAAACCCATGAACATATCCTTTTGGGAATATCCTTCTGCAGATGTACCCGCCTCACGAAGCATATCGGAAGGAACAGTGTTATTAATATCGAGAAGTGTTGCGGGAAGTCCTCCGGCAAGTGTGCACATGTATTCGCTTACCGCGCCGTACATATCAACTTCACAGGCAACGGGTATGCCCATGGATGCAAGACGTGAATTTATGTAGCATGGTACAAAACCGAAAAATGACTCAAACGACGGCCAGCATTTATTCGCAAAAACCGCGTACCGTGATGCGCCGAGATTATTTTTCATAAAATGTTTAAGCGCAATCTCGTACTGAGCCAGTTTGGGAAGCAGATCAGGGTAGGCATTCCCTTTGCCGAGTTCTTTCTGCATCTCTTGTGCAATCGCCGGTATGCCCGGATCCCCTTCCGCCTTTTTGAAAATATCAAGTAAATCCATTTCAGAATTTTCCATTACTTCAATTCCCAGATCATAAAGAGGCTTGATCGGTGCGTTACACGCGATGAAATCCTGGGGACGGGGACCAAAACTAAAAACTTTAAGCGCCTGAAGTCCCAGAATTATCCGGGCAATGGGAATAAAATTTTTTATCATTACGGCTATTTCATCCGCCAGGCCGACAGGGTACTCAGGGATGTGCACTTTGCGTTTCCGCAGATTAAGACTATAGGAAAGGTTAAGCATGCCGCAATACGCATCACCGCGGCCGTTTATCAGATTGTCTTTGGTTTCTTCAGCAGCGGCGCAGATCATTACCGGGCCTTTAAAACGGCTTATAAAAAGTGATGCCGGAGTTTCCGGGCCGAAATTCCCAAGATATACAACTACGGCATTTACGCGCTTTATTTCAGCTTCCCGGAGTGCCTTCACCGCGTCCTGCTCATTTTCTATGATGACGGGAATATCCGTCACTTCAAAACCGGCTTTTCTGCATGCCGAAATAACGCGTTCTTTTCTTTCTTTTGTGAGTGAAGCGGGAAAGCAGTCGCGGCTGACGCCGACAATGCCTATTGTGGTTTCGGTAAAATTGGTCATAATTACTCCTGTATTAAAAAAGCTTTTGCGGGATTAAAATTAATGGATATTTCAGATGCGGCAACCGCGAAAATATCTTTTGCCGGCCCTTTGTAAATTGAAATTGCAATTTCATGCGTTTGAGTTTTTCCGGGTGCAAGCTTTTCCGCGGGTGCGTGGCACTCGATTTCAAAAAAACAATCTGCACCACTGCCTTCACTGTTGTAACTCTGGATTGCATCGCCATTTGTGTGCTGTTCCTTTAGCGGCCGGTCAACATATACACCTTTTGAGGAAATGCTGAATTTTTTTATTACCATGATGAGGCTGTTATCGATGCGTGACGGACGGATAGACGCAATACAACCGGTACTCGCTTCGGGCGGTACGCCGATTTTGTAGATTATTCCGCCATGCACTTGCATGCAAATGAGGTTATCTGCAATATTAATACGGTCTTCGGGTACCCGGCCGAAGTAGTTATCGCGGTAACATTTTCCTGTTGATTTGGTGAGTGGGACAATGACGGTTCCTGCCTTTTCATTCGGCAGCATAATCAGACTCCATAACCCGATTTCTTTATCGATAAGCGATGTTCCCTCGTTGGTTAACGAATGAGAGAAATGTATTGCAAGAGAACCCACACCGGAGGGGAGCTTTTTTTGTATGTCCGCAACCTGAACTGAACGGGATAATGACAACTCGTATACTGTTTTGTCATTGGTTTGGATTGAAAAGCGGCTGCGGCAAGTGCATTTTGCGCTGTCGGCACTTTCAGTTACATAATTGCCCGGATCGATTGCCGGAGGGCACTGCCAGCACGACCAGGTTTCATCAGCGAACATGCCTTTTTTTCCTGTTTCCGGGGCAATCCAGGAACGCTGACCGCCGAAATTCCAGTCATTCGCCAGGACCTTGTCTTTATTTATCCAGAAACAATTTTCACCGTCAATGGCAGCAGAGCAGATCCGTGCGCCCTTTTCTGGAGCGATAATAAGAGACCCTCCCGGGCCGGAGAGTTTATGATATTTTATTTTTTTATTTTCAAATGTCCGGACTACTTCCTTTTCAGTTATCATTATTTAAACCCTTATTCAGTATGTGTATTCGGGTGTGTTTTGAAACGAAAATTCATTGCATGCACACCACCTTTAATGTAACATGGTTTAAGAAAAAATACATTAGATTGCTTTAGAATGCCAGGGCAAACCCAAAGTTTTGTTTCAGCGGTATGTATAAAGCGAGCGCAAAGATTTTCGCAGTTAATGAAGAAACAGCAGGTACAAATAGTGGGTTGAAAAAGCGGGACAGAAGAAATTCTGTCCCGCTGAGGATATTTTTTTTCTATACAGTGATTTTTTTACTTGAGTTGCCGGTTATTACGGTATATGTACCATCGCTGTTCATCGTTACAGTTGTGGTCTTCCCGTGTTTATCAACTAATCGAAAGCCGTTACTGACTATGTAGGCAGTATAAATATTGCCGTCCTTGACAATCTTAAACCCGCCGTCATTTTGTTGATGAATAACAATGATAAAGGGTTTACCATCGTTAAAAGTACGTTTGACCTGCACTCCGTTCTGACTGTAGTTATAGGAATACACATACTGCGCAGTACGGGTTATCTTACCCGCAGCGTCAAAATATTCATAATAATATGTTTTGTCGCCGGTTCTGCTATCCTCAGTAATAGAATAGGTGTACCAGTTGATCAGCTGATTCGCAGAGTTATACATTTTAAACATATGTATACTATTATCTATTCTCCTGTATAAGTACCAGTCGCCGGTTTCGCGTACTGTTTTTGTCCAACTTAAGCCGTCTACTACCACATCATAGAAATAGGTATAGACTGATTTAACAACCGTACTGCCGTCAGTTCTGATGGCTACGTATGTAACGGTACTGGTGATTTGTTTCCCGTTTTCGTTGTATTCAGTGACTATTGTGTAGGCGTAGGGTGTCCCGTTGTTGACAGAAATTACACCTGAAGTGCTCTTATACTGCTTTAAGTGGATAGTATTATCTGCCTTTTTTTTCCAAAGCCTGGACGAGGTACCGACCCGGATTTTTAGGTTATTTTCATAATATTCTATAGCACCTTCGGGCTCCCGGTATTCTCCTTCACTATTCCAAACATTCCATGCCAGAGCTGGAGTACAGGGTTGAGAGATGACGTGTTTTTTCACTACATTATTGACGGGGTCAAACAGGTAAGTAATTGTTTGCCAGTCGTCCTCCCGGTTAACGGTACCTTTGTCGTCGGTGAACACTATTACTGTGCACCCACTGTTTGATTGGTATCGGCTGTTAGTTGTTACGGCAAGTACGCTCATCTGTTCCAGACCGCTGACTACATCCCGGTCACGTCCCTGAAAGGCGGATGCGCCTGAAGATGACAGCGTCATGCCAGCGATGGATGCTGATCCTTCCGTGCTTGATGTGGTGCTTTCGTTGTAATCCTTGACCAAAGCTGCCATCTTTGCGTAATCGGCTGAGGAATCGACGTTATCACCACCACTCGACGGAGAACCTGACGATGTGCCGCCATCGACTGCTGCGCTTTCGCTCTTTGTGTCAAAAATTTCTGGTTCCAATGGATTTCTGGAACAGGAAACAATGAACACAAGAAGCGTCACTATTGAGAAAAGTAATGTTTTTTTCATTTTTTCATCCTTATTTTGATTTTTCAGTATGCAAGCAATAAAATTTGCACACTGATATATATTAAGAGTATGAATGTTCAGATTTGTTGCAAAAAAAATGTCTTTATAAATGTTTTGACGATAATCTTTGAAAAGATTGGGATAAACGCCCGATTTTGGTTTAAGTTCTATCGGTTTTTTTTTGTATGATAAAATATACTTGGCGGCAGTTTCCCGGCCGCACTCCTTTTGCATGACTAAAAAAAATGCCAATTATCAGTGAAAATGAATTTTTGAAGTATTATGACCAATTTTACTCAAAAATCTTCAATTATCTTTACCACAGATTATTACACAGGGAGACGGCGGAGGATTTGACTGCGAATGTTTTTTTGAATGCTCTCGCAAATATCAGGAAAAAAAGTCCGGATATTGTAAGTTTTTCATCCTGGATATATAAAATTGCAACAAATGAGCTGTACAGGTATTATAAGTATATGAGGATAAGGAGAACCGCCGTTCTCTCCGATAGCGAATGGGAGACTTTTGATGCTGCAGCAACAGACGGAAACGATGAAAAGTCCTTTAAAATGGACGATTTTCGTGCAGTGCATGCGGCAATGAAAGAACTGAAGAAGGAGGAAGCAGATATTATCAGCCTTCATTTTTTCGAACATAAAGAATATAGTGAAATAGCAGAGATTCTGGGATTAAAAGAAAGCACTATCCGGTCACATGTGCACAGAGGTCTTGAGAAATTAAAAAAGCTCGTGAAGATATGAACAATATATCAGATATGTATAACAAACTCAAAGCGCTGAACGTACCGCAGATAGAGAACCCGTTTCATAAGGAAGCGCTGCGTTTAAAACTTCTGGCTGAATTGGCCCGTCCCGTCGACCCGAAAGTTATTCCGTTCAGCATTTGGCGGCTCAAGGCAGCCCTGCCCATAGCCGCTGGCCTTGCGATAGCGGTTACCGCTTATTTTGCTATTTTTCGGCCGAACTCTATTATCCCGCAGGCCGCCAATATTAATCACAGTGAAGGGGAAGTAGTCATTTACCGCGATAATCACAATCCGGTAAAATTTAAAAAGAAAAACGTTCTTCAGAATGGCGATACTATCATGACGGAAATAAATAGTTTTGCCGCAGTGGCAATTTCGGGACGCACCCGTGTTTCTCTTAATGAAAAAAGCGTACTGCAGATCAGGAAAATCAAAAAATCACGCGCAGGTGCGGTGTGCCGTCTGGAACTTCGCTCCGGCCGTGTTACATGCCATGTTGAAAAAAGCCAGTGGAAGCGCTTTGAAGTATTTACTCCCACCGCAGTTGTAACAGCTATTGGAACTGTTTTCACAGTAGAAGTGCGTGAGAATGGTGACCTAAAAGTTTCGGTAATTAACGGTGCGGTAACGATTAATCCATGTATTGATTCTTCCACAAAATTGTCTTCGGATGCTGAAAAAAAGTCCAATGAGGAAAACCTTGAGCTTGAAGAGCCTTTCAGCGGAGAAATGTTCGACCCCTATCTCAATGCAGTTGCAGCCGGCGAATCTATCCTGATAAGTCAGGAAAATGCAAAACAAATGAGGAACAGCCTCTATGAGGCAGTCACTCAAGAGATACTCGATACAGACGACCTCAAGCCATCTGTAGTACCACAGCTAGTCACTCAAAAATCGAATTCACGCCAGAATACTTTTCCGGCTCCACAGAAAAAATTGCAGGAAAAAACACCTATTCCGACAGAAAAAGCGGTTGTCCCCGCGGTACAAACATTGCCCGAGGAAAGAAAACCGGCGCCTGTCGAAATCAGCATACCGGTAACTAATGTGCCCTTCCTTAATGCGGGTAAACCAGCAAACCGCTTGCAGACTTTCCTTAAATGGCTGGCTACAGACCATTCCCAAAACGATAGTGCTGTTGACGGAGATGAAGAATCAAAATACGTTAACCTCCTTACAGATCCTTCAGTAGAACACCAGCAAAATCTCGCTAACACTTATAACAATCATCACGGTTGGCGTGCATGGACTTGGAATCTTTCGAATAGACAACCTGTCCTGGAGGAAAATATTTCAATCACACGTGATCATACCAGAACTGGTAAATACGCCATAAAATTTATTTGCGAAAACACTAATGAAAGAAGTCAATTATGGCATAGAGTTGATAATGTAGTGCCTCTGAAAAAAAAAAATGCGCGCTTTTCCTTTTATTACCGGAGTGAGGAGTTCTCGAAAACCGGTACTTTCCTAATTACGTTAACATCGTGTAAATTAAATAGAAATGAGAATAAGTATGTACGCCTTAATAGTGAAAGGGAAACATTGTCTATTACTTCAGAAAACGATGGTTGGCAATTCTTTTCCATAGAGACAGTTAATCCCATACATGAAGAAGCTGACGAACTACAAATTTCAATTTATCAGATTGGCGGGACTACCGGTACTTATTACTTCGATGATTTTGTCCTGGTTCCGGCAGAATCCAGAACTGCGTCAACCATTTCTCCTGAAAAACAAGATAACCGTAATCTGATTACCGACACACGGGAAGGATTGTCAATGGGATGGTATCCTGCAAAAATCAGTAATGCTGCTGGAACTTACGTGGATCATACAGAAGTGAGAAACGGACAACAAGCATTGGTCTTTTCAGCGTATACGAATTGCCCAGCCTATACATATTGGGCATACAGCATTTCAGACACTGCTCCGATCTTCGGCAAAAGACTTGCTTTTTCCTGCTGCTATAAAATAAAAGACATGACGGGAGAAGGCATTGAAATATTGATTCGCAGTGATACTGCGGAAGGGCCTTGCTCTTTGTTGAGTGTTCGAAAATCTATACCCAAAACTTTTTCCGGCGAATGGGAGAAATTTTTGATAGAAACAGAAATACCAGTTTCGATTAATGTGCAAAAAATAACCATATTTATTATTTTCCGAGAAGAAACCGCTGGAACTGCATTTTTTACAGATTTTTCTCTTGTTCCGATAAAATAATAACCACTCCGTCTTTAGCCGTGCGCGTTCACCTTGCCGGGATAATGCTCCGCAGCTGCCGCATTATTGAATATCTTTCACCATTGGATTTCGGACGCCAATGAAGTAAGTAATCAGGATAATACGTTCTGTATGTTTTTTCCGGCAATAAGCCCAAAATATTAGTTTCAGCGGCATGGCATTGCATGTTCCATCTAACTCAAAGATTATGATATGATTATGTTTAATTGTATTACAAAGTTACCCCTGATAATCGCACCTCCGTCTTTCTAAAAACATAAAAACTATGAAAAAAATAAAAATAGCAAATGCAACTTTTATGATTGCAAGTGAAACTAATGCGCTGATGTGGGAAGATTCCATAATAGATCCCAGCATTGATATTAAATATTTAGAAAATTCTAATGTGAAATTAGTCTACATTTCTCATGGACATGCAGATCATTTTCGTCAGGCTCATTTCTTAAGACAAAAGGGTGCACTCGTACTTGCGTCAAAAAAAGAAACAATGTTTATTCAGGAACCAGCTATAAATGTACGGGCGATGTTCAGTTGGGCTGCTTTGCCTCCTGCAATGGTTACCCGTTTTTTTCAGGGCGAGGCATGCCAGGTAGATATGTATACAGAAAATGCACATGACTATCCTATTCAAGTAATCCCATTGCCGGGACACTCCATTGGTCATGTCGGTTTTTTACTTCCTAGCAAAGTATTGTATTGTGGGGATGCGCTCTGGCAAAGAAAAAATTGGGAATTGTTTCCACTTCCATACATGATTGACATAGACCAGGTCCGTAATTCAATTGATAAAATAAAAAATCTCGAATATAAATGGCTCCTTCCCGGACATGGAGAGTTGATGTCTAAAGAAGAAAGCATGAAGGATCTTGATTATGAGTTAGACAAAATTAGTGAAATAGAAGATATTATATTAGAAATATTAGTTACACCAATGAATATTGAAGATTTAGCAAAAAACATATCCATTAAACTCCATTTAATTGATAGAGTTAATCAATACTGGTTGACATTAGTGGTATTAAAGGCATTCCTTTGTAATCTTTTTGAAAGGGAAATAGTGGATTGTCAGTATGAAGACTATCGGGCATTATGGAAGGTTAAAAGATAGATACATCTAATCTACTTCATTTTTTTCTTTTTATTACTATTGTTTCCCGCTTCGCTTTCTTGCCGATTTTAAAAACATTATCTTACCGTTCAGCAAAACAATAAATTACCGTTGCGAAGAAAATTATTTTTCCACAACGGTATAATAATTATATTCCTT
>Ga0180007_10000791_pt1 | contig 48362 bp, 38 predicted proteins | sample MM_PC_MetaG_FD_121122 | JGI IMG/M metagenome (GOLD analysis project Ga0180007, IMG submission 121122) | Groundwater microbial communities from the Aspo Hard Rock Laboratory (HRL) deep subsurface site, Sweden - MM_PC_MetaG | ecosystem: Environmental > Aquatic > Deep subsurface > Groundwater... | reverse complement strand
TTTATATTATTGATAATATTAGACTTCTTTATCAAATTTCAATGAAAAAGGCAAGTGTTAAATTTGCAATTTTATAATTTTTTCAGTAACTTAACTTGAATTACTTTTTACGAGTTCATCATTAATGGCATACCCTAATAAATATGTGTGGAGACCCCTTGACCACAGAGGTTTAATTTTTTTTCACAAAACCATCGCGAATCACTTTACGGAGGATCACGGTCAATGAAACAGGATAAACTTATCTCGCAAACCTCTATGAAACATGGAATTACGTTCAAGATGTCACTGATTTGCGGAACGGTGGTGTTGATATTCCTGGCTGTCAGCAATGCTGTATTTCTCAATCTGGAGTCTAATCTGGTCAATTCCATTATTAGTGAAAATGAGAAAGAGGCTGAAAATGCCATTGATAAGGAAGGGGTTGTCCAGAAAGAATTATTGGATGAGAGACTCAAGGCCACCACGGAAATATGTGCATTTATATCCGCACCGTTTTTGTACAATCTCGATGAAAAACCCCTTGTGACAACCCTGGGTGCATATATGAAATTGTCAGAAATTCAAGCCATTGAAGTTATCGATTATAATAAGGAACCATTTTTTGCTTACTGGAAAAATCCCCAAGCCACATCGGGGAAGGCCCTCCCCAAAAATCTTAAATTAAATAGAGATCTTTTTGCTGAAAGTGATGCCCTTTATAGCGGGGAAAAAGTTGGCTCTGTTCGCATCTATATGACCGATGAGATTTTGATGGAACGTTTGAAAAAAAATAAGGAAGAAGCCAAAAAACAGGTTGCACAATTTCGATCATCCACCGCTTCAAAATTGAATAAAGCCATCGTTGTCCAGGCCCTTATTGTCGTATTCGTGGTTTCAGCCTTGCTTGCCGTGCTTATTTATTCAATGAAAATTATAGCTGTAACACCGATTAAGCAGATGATAGAACGGGTCAAAGACATGGCCCAGGGGGAAGGTGATCTCACCGTCAGGCTCAATGTCACAAGTAAAGATGAAATGAGTGAGCTGGCGGGCTGGCTCAACGTTTTTGTAGCCAATCTCCAGGCCATGATCAAGCAGGTTTCAGGTAACTCCGAATCCCTGAATGTCTCATCCGATCATCTGTCAAAACTATCCAGGCAAATGTCCGGTGATGCGGGAAATATGTCCGAAAAGGCAGACGTCGTTGCCTCATCCGGTGTTGAAATGAGCTCCAATATGGTGAGCGTGGCATCAGCCATGGAGGAGGTGTCCATCAATATGAATATGGTGGCCACCGCCGCAGAGCAAATGACCAGTACCATCGACGAAATAGCAAAGAATTCTGAAAAAGCCAGAAGTGTGACCGTAGATGCCGTCAGCCGCGCCCAGGGGACCTCAGCCAAAGTAGATGACCTGGGGCAGGCAGCCCAGAAAATCGGTAAAGTGACGGAGGTGATCACTGAAATTTCCGAACAGACGAATCTTCTTGCCCTGAACGCCACCATTGAAGCAGCACGGGCCGGAGAGGCGGGCAAAGGGTTTGCCGTGGTGGCCAATGAAATCAAAGCCCTGGCCATGCAGACAGCCCAGGCCACACGGGAAATTAAAGACAATATCACCGGTATCCAGGAATCAACCTCAGGAACCGTATCAGAGATCGCGCAGATTCTTAAAACCATAAATCATGTGAACGATATCGTGTCCACCATCGCCACAGCAGTTGAAGAACAGTCAGCCACGGCCCGGGAAATTGCAAGTAATGTGAACCAGGCTTCACTGGGTTTGAACGAAGTAAACACCAATGTGGCCCATAGCAGCCAGGTATCCTCGGGCATATCCAATGATATGGCCGATGTGAACAAGGCGGCAAGCAACATCTCCCACAGCAGTTCACAGATTGATCAGCAATTGAACGACTTGCATCATCTTTCCGAAGAACTCAAAAATATGGTTCGGCAATTTAAAGTTTGATCATAGTATCATTTGGTGATCTGCACAAACAAATAAACAATCAAGATAAGGAAACCCACATGAAAAAAAACATTATCTACCTTCTGTCCCTGGCACTCTTTGTTTTTTTTACTTGTAGCTCGGCCATGGCTAAAGATGTCATGACCCTTGCTGTCCATGATTATGCACCTTATTACAATAATGAAGGCAAGGGCATGATGATCGATCTTTACCAAGCCATCTGCGATGACGCAGGCATTGATGTAACATTTAAAGTGCTTCCGGTTAAACGGGCCATTGAGTATTTATTCCAGGACAAAGTTGACGCATTTTCACCCGGTCATATTTTTATGACCCCCGAGCAGGTAAAGCAGGTCTCTCTTGTCAAGACATTTAGCGTTGTTGGAATTTTCATGTACTATGATCCAGGTAAAAAGAAGACGGTGGTTTACAATTCCATAGCTGATTTGAAGGGGAAAAAACTGGCTGTGGTCGTGAATTCTCCTTGGATTCCAGCATACACAGCAGCGGGTGTTGCCTTTGAAGAAATCCAGACCCCGGAATTGCTTGTGAAAATGGTGCGGGCAGGGCGTGTTGATTTTATCGAAACAACCCTTTTGGCAGGTATGTCTCTAACCAACAATCTTTTCAAAACAGAGATGCAGGGTTTTGATTTTGTGATCAATCAGGCCATTGAGTGCTCTGTGGCCTTTCATACCTCAAACCCCAAGTCCATGGCACTCATGGCCAAATTTAATGCAAGTTTTGAGAAAATTAAGAAAAATGGGACCTATATACGAATTTTTGAATCCTATTGGGGTAAGAACAATATCCAGAAGGAAACGTTACCGGCAGATCTGGCCGCATTCGGTGTTCAAAAAGCCAGTTTGGAAGCCTTTAGTAAATACAAAAGGAACGCATGGGACAAGATCGAAGAAAGCAAATAATCCCTTGGGGGTGATCGAAAAAACGAGGCCTTTATTTTTTATTGAAGGCCTCGTTCATATCAGAGACAAAGATCTTCATACCTGCTTCTTCGCAATCAAAAAGATTAATGACGTGATCTTTCCATTATTAATCATATTTTATATCTGATTTTCTCTTTTATGAATTTCCAACCACCGGATGCTGACATGTATTACATACTTCTGGAGTATGAATTACATAATGCATGGGAGAAAAAGGGTCACAGTTTTTTGGATAGTGCTGAAAATGGGCGTTTAAAGGGTTCGCATAATTTTTGCATTATGAAATGATATACACGCCCGATTATCTGAAAAATAGCATGTTTCTCTCTGATGGAGACGGTGTCTTGACGAATTGACAGCCCTCAGTGTGGTGTTGTTCAGGTGGGGGATTGATCATAGTTCAAATGGATTGACGATGCATCCTGGAATGATCTGGATCATCAATTCAAATCCAAGCCATATGGGCTTTTTGGCATGAACGTTTTGATGATGTGGAGGTTTTTATGGAAAATCAGAAGGCTTGTCTACGATGCGGCTTTGACCGCCGGTATGAAGACGACCGTCGTGTTCTCTATAATGTCATGCCCTTGGGCTATGGCAAACGGAGAAAAAAGATTGAACGCAGGGCCCCTGTGGAACGGAGAATCGGCTGGGCCCGGCATACCCGATGGGGAAGTGTGGGACCTGAAAACCGTGTGGGAGTGTGACTTTACTAAAAAACCTTGTATTCGTTCACGGGGTAAGTCCCACTCGTATTCAGGCTCCGGCTTGAGACGTATCTATTTTTTCTAACCACCCGTTCGCGCAACTCACTGAAGGGCACGAAGAGAAAGAAGAAAAAGGCCATAAGTCCTATGAGTCCTATAGGTCCCATGGAATTATTTGCCTTATCACTAACATATAACAGCCGTGAGTCGTGCGAACGACCGGCTGTTTTTTATTGTTTTGGGTGTGTGGGGAATCTCCCTATGTAAATGAATGGTTTACTCTATATACAAAGGGAAGCTTTGGTTTTATACTTTGTTTCAATAATTTATCCCCAACCACTTTTTCCCTTTCCTGCTGTATGGGTGGTCGGAATATCACCCGGAAATTGTTAGCACCGCAGCCGCTAACCTTGCCATGTTAATTCTTTTCTTGAGTGTTTCCTTTCAACGTCTTGCCGGATTTTATACAAGCGATGGTATAACATCCGGCAAGATGCAACCCTTCTACCCTAAAAACCACATACTATTGCTCCGGTATTAAATTATCCTGGGTCGCATTGATGATTTGTTCAAGATGTTCAATATAGGTTTTTTTATACAAAAGGCCGCGGTGGTTTTCGATTTCATAGAGCAGAAGTTCCGCCTGGGTCCTGGGGTCCAGGCCATACAGGTTCAGGGCTTTACTTTCAGCCATCTGAACGACTCTCAAGGCATAATAGCAGGCAAGGATGCGTAATTTGGAATTTCTCCTCATCAGGTAGCTTTTTCCTGAAAGGGTGTTTAGGAAAAAATAAGCGTACTGGTATTGGGTTTTGAGAACGGGCATCTTTTCATCGGTGGGACAACTGGTGCTATTCTGAATCAATTGATAAAAAAGAGCCATGGCGGGCTCCACCACATCGGTTTCATTCTCCAGGATGTCTTTGATGACCTGGGTACCGGTTCGTCCTAAAATCCTTGAAAAATGGGACAGGCTTTGCAACAGTGTCAAAAATTCCGAGGACTCCGTCGAAAAATCAGGTGGGTTTCGGGACAAATTAAGCAGGGTGTTTTTGTAAAAACCGTAGGTCCCGTCTTTCAGATTGTATCGATCACTGTACCCATTGTTGTCCAGATAATTGAAAAAGCTGGCAAGGGCTTCTTTGACGGCTGTACATTCATCAGGATTTAAGGTGTTCTTGTCGCTGATCAGATCAGAGATATCCCGGCCGAATGCATCGTTTATTTTTTCCGGCGAAAGGTAAAAATTCTTTTCCTTTAAAAGCTCGTCTTCCAGATTCTGAATTTCTTTATTGAGGACTAAAATCCGTTGGTCACATTCACTTTGAACCTGGTCTCTGGTGGCATTCATGCCTGCATCATGCCACTTCAGAAAAGAATCAATGCCGATGTAACAGGCAACAATAGCAGTCAGAGCGATAATGATAATGATGTATTTTTTGTTCATGAGAGTGTCCCTTTTGTGAAAAATGTTTGACCATGGTTTTCCCATGGGCGGATTGTGTGTGTGTGAAAATGTTCTGATGACCCATGAACAGCCATCCTTAATTCTTTAAGATGATCCATGGAAAAGATGTGAACGTCTATTCATGCCACAGACCTAAGATGATGTCAAAAAAAAGAACACGGTGACCCCCTTAAACCAGGAAAAAATTAAACAGGTGTTAACGATTATAGTATTGGCCTTGGTAACTGTCTCGTTGTTCAAGGATGCTTCCAATGAGGTTTGTGGTATCTGATTTTTTTAAAGGCCACTGGGGGGCTACCAGTTCATCCGGGTGGGGATCTCCTGTGATGCGGTGAATCACCATGTCAGGAGAAAGGCGTTCAAGATAATCACAGACCAGTTGGGCATATTCATCTTTTTCAAGGCAATGGAAATCTCCATTTTGGTACATGGTTTCAAGCACCGTGTTTTTGATGACATAGAGCAGGTGGATTTTAACACCGTCAACCCCCAGATCGGATAAAATTTTCGCCCCTTCCAACATCATGGCCCGATCTTCTCCTGGCAGACCCAGAATGATATGGGCACAGACTTTCAGGCCCCGCTTCTGTGAGGGAGGCAGCACCGATTTGAAGCAGGCGAAATCATGGCCCCGGTTGATGGTTATAAGGGTGTTGTCATGGGGGCTCTGGAGGCCGTACTCCATCCAGATCAGGCGCTTTTTCGCATAGTCTCCCAGAAGATCCAGAACAGGCTCATCCACACAGTCGGGCCGAGTCCCGATGGACAGGGCCACCACATCATCGAAGGATAAGGCCTCGTCATACACGGCTTTGAGTTTTTCCAAAGGACCGTATGTGTTTGAAAACGCCTGAAAATACACCATGAATTTCCGAGCTTTGTAGCGTCGGATCAGGCCGGGTTTGCTTTGCATGATCTGCTCACTGATGCTCAGCCCCAGGGCATGGGCTCCGGTTCCTGAGCCTTTGGGGCTGCAGTAGATGCATCCCCCGGTGGACAGGGTTCCATCCCGGTTGGGACAGGAAAACCCGGCATCCACGGTCAGCTTCTGGACCCGTTCACCGAAAATGGACCTGAGATGATGGTTTAAATCATTGTATCTTTTACGCATCGTTATCATCCAGCTGTTGACCTTGGGAGCCTGCTCGCTTATATTATAAAATTTTGGACTGTATCATCACTCGGTGTGGAATACAAGATCCTGGGGCAGGAATCAAGGACCTATGGGCAGAGAGACTATGTTTTATTACGGGAAAATGTACGATGTGATTGTTGTGGGGGCAGGCCATGCAGGCTGTGAAGCTGCTCTTGCCGCAGCCCGCATGGGGTGCGATGTTTTATTGATGATGATTGATTTGGATAAGGTCGCTGCCATGCCCTGCAGCCCGTCCATCGGGGGAACGGCCAAAGGGCAGCTGGTCAAGGAAATTGATGCCTTGGGCGGCGAGATGGCCAAGATTTCAGACATGTCAGCCATCCAGTACAAGACCTTGAATACTCGAAAAGGTCCGGCGGTTCATTCCACACGGACCCAGAACGATAAGAATAAGTATCATAAAGCCATGAAATCCGTTTTGGAAAAGCAGGACCGACTTGATCTGAAACAGACCTTGGTGGAACAGCTGATCGTTGAGGATGGGACGGTCAAAGGTGTTGTTGATTTTACGGGGTTCGCCTACCAGGGAAAGAAGGTGGTTCTGACCACCGGAACCTTTTTGAGCGGGCTGATACACATCGGCGCCATGAGGTTTCAGGCTGGGCGGGCCGGAGAATTTGCCTCTTACGGTCTGGCTGAAAGTCTTAAGACACTTGGTTTTGAATTGGGGCGTATGAAAACAGGAACCCCTCCCAGGCTCCACAGGAAAAGTATCGATTTTTCACGTTTTATCAAGCACAGCTCCGACGAAAACCCGCGGCCTTTTTCCTTCTCAACCAAGGAGGCGTCCAGACTCCAGCTTCCCAGCTACATCGGTCATACTAATAAACGGAGCCGTCAGATCGTCATTGACAATCTGGATCGATCGCCTCTTTACTGCGGGACCATCAAGGGGATCTCGGCTCGTTATTGTCCGTCCTTTGAGGACAAGGCTGTGAAATTCCCCCAGAGAGAATCCCACCACGTGATTCTGGAGCCCGAAGGGGTCGAAAGTGAGGAGATTTATGCCAGCGGTCTGGGCAACAGCATGCCCCTGGATGTGCAGATCCCCTTTGTTCGATCCGTGGAAGGTCTGGAAGAGGCAGAGATCATCCGGCCGGCCTATGCCATTGAATACGATTATGTGAATCCTCTGCAACTTCGGCCCACCCTTGAGACAAAACGAATTTCAGGCTTGTATATGGCTGGCCAGATCAATGGAACATCGGGGTATGAAGAAGCTGGGGCCCAGGGAATATGGGCCGGCATCAATGCGGCATCATCGGTCCAGGGACGGCCTTCGTTTATTCTGGATCGATCCCAGGCATATATAGGGGTCATGGTGGATGACCTGGTGACCCGGGGTACGGTGGAACCCTACCGGATGTTTACATCACGGGCCGAATACCGCTTGGTGATGCGGGAGGACAATGCTGACCTCCGGCTCAGGGAAATCGGGTATGAACTGGGTCTGGTGGATGAAGACACGGTTCGGGAGATCAGAGACAGGAAAACCAGCATTGATAAGGAAATTCAACGGATCAAAACAACAGTGATACGACCGATGGAAGAAATAAATACATATTTATGTTCCAGAGGATCCAATGCCATTCAAAACGGTGTGCATATGGACCAACTTCTGAAACGGGTGGAGCTGGACTATGGGGCTGTTGAATCCCTGGCGAAAAATCCGGAACCTGTGGACGAAAATATCTCACGGCAGGTGGAGATCGAGATCAAGTACGAGGGCTATATCCAACGTCAGCACGTGGAAATCAACAAATTCAGAAACCTGGAAAAAATTAAAATCCCATTGGATTTTGACTATGGGGCGGTCCATGGGCTGTCCAATGAAATTCGTGAAAAACTGGCCCTGATAAAGCCCATGTCCCTGGGGCAGGCCTCACGCATGGACGGCATAACGCCTTCGGCGATTTCAGTACTTATGGTCAGTTTGAAAAAAGGTTCCGGACGCTGACAGGAAGGCCCCTTGACACCGGTCTCTGAAGGAATTATTGTTTGTGGTGGTCCACGTTGAATGAAAACAGTCAGTATCTGCATGGACTGTGGGATATAAAATTATGGATGGATCTTTGTGAAGGAACAGGTGACTATGTCCGAGACAGATTATTATAAATTATTAAATGTTGAACGAAGTGCAAGTCCAGACGAAATAAAAAAGAGCTATCGAAAGCTCGCCATGAAGTATCATCCGGATAAAACCAAGGGAGACAAGGCTTCCGAAGAAAAATTCAAAAAGATCAGTGAAGCCTACGCGGTATTGAGTGATCCGGAAAAAAAGAAGGAATACGATACCTTTGGATCATCTGGCTTTAAACAGAAATACAGCCAGGAAGATATTTTCAGGGGGTTTGATTTTGGAGATATTTTAAAGGAGTTCGGTTTTGGAGGCTTCGGGGGTTTCCAAGGGGGACGGCGTGGGCACGGCGGTTTTGAAGGGCAACAGCGTGCCGTAAAGGGCTCGGATCTGGTGTATGAAATGCCTTTGACCCTGCGTGAGGTGGCCGAAGGCGTGACCAAGTCCATTGCTCTCCAGCATCAGGGGGGGAATGGGCAGGTGAGTGTGAAAATCCCCAAAGGAATGATCGACGGGAAAAAAATCCGGTTGCCCGGCAAAGGGGCGGCCAGTCCTTATGGTGGTCCAGCCGGGGATCTTTTTATCAAATCCAAGGTCCTGTCTGATTCTGTATTTTTTGCAGACGGGTATGACCTCAACGTGAATAAATCCATCAAACTGTCCGAAGCGCTCCTGGGGACGACCATTTCCGTGCCGACTATCAATGGTAAGGAACTTAATTTAAAGATACCCCAGGGCACCCAGCATAAAACCAAAATGAGGCTACCGGGGCAGGGCTTGCCCCATATGAAAGGCAGCGGGCTGGGAGACCTTTTTGTTCATATTCTTTTGACACTTCCCAAAGAATTGAGTGAACAACAGAAAAAAATCGTTGAAAAATTGGCTCATGTCGGTCTCTAATGTTGTATAATTATTGACAAGAGCCCGTTTTCACGATACGCCCTTATGTATTGTTTCTTTACAAAAACCCTTAATTCCTGCAATATAGTGAGTAATGATTTGCCCAATGATTCCCAAAGGGATATATTCATGCCAGAATTGATTGAAATTCTTACACCTTCGGATATTGAAACGAAAGTGTCTGGCATGGCGTTAAGCATTTCGAAGGATTACGCAAATGGGAATCTGGTTCTTGTTGGCGTGCTCAAAGGGGCCTTTATGCTCCTGGCGGACCTTGCACGGCAATTGACTGTCCCTTCTCAGATTGGTTTTGTGGGTGTTTCAAGCTACGGGTCAGACATGATATCGTCAGGAAGAATCATTGTTACAAAAGAACTGGACATAGATATTGAAGGCAAAGATGTCATAATTGTTGAAGATATTGTTGACACAGGTCTGACATTGCAGTTTATTGTCAATTATCTTCAGTCCTTTAATCCGGGAACCCTAAGAATCTGTTCCCTGATTGATAAACGTGAACGCCGTAAGGTTAATGTGGTGGTGGACTATGCCTGTCATGAGGTCTCTGAGGGTTTTCTCGTGGGTTATGGTCTTGACCATGCTGAAAACTACAGACACCTCCCGGCTATATATCATCTGAAATTATAAAAAAATGAGGATGGAAAATGATCATTACCTGTGGGGAGTGCGATTCCAGTTTTGTTCTTGATGACAGTTTGATTAAACCCAGTGGCTCAAAAGTAAGATGCTCCAATTGCAGGAATATCTTTATCGTTTATCCTGCGTCGTTGGAATCCACGTCTCAGACGGAAAAAATCAAAGCTCCAAAACCCGTTAAAAAGGCTGCTCCCGTAAAAGATATTGCTCCCAAAGCCGTTGAGAAGGCCGCTCCTGAAAAAATGGTCGTGCCCAAGGATGATCCTGATCTGAGCAAGGCTGTTGCTCAGATCGTTGAGGATGAACTGGATTTTACCCAAGATGAACTGGGCATTGATGAAACAATCATGCCCGCCTCCAAGGCAGAGGCCCGGGGCAAAGAGTTCCAGGATGATATCGCTGTGGCCCTGGCCGGAACACCGTCAATCCAGGATCAGGACATGGCAGGACAAGAGAACGTGGGTGATGTTTTTGAGGAACAGGAAGAGATTCTTGATTTTTCGGATTTTGAACTTGACATGGATGAAGGCGATTTGCCTGGTGAACTTTCGTCTGATGATCAGGACCTTGATTTCGAATTTGAAGAAAAGGCAGTTGCCGATGAATCCGATGCCGGGCTTGAGTTGGATCTTGACCTGTCCTCCGATGATGAAGAAGAACTTGATTTTTCTGATCTGGAACTTGAGCTGAGTGATGATGGGCCTTCTTTGACTGCGGATCCCACAGAAGTTGTCGGTGAACGCATGGCCCCAGCCTCAACCGATACGGCGGATACGGTTGTTGTGGCCGATGCTGATCTTGATTTCTCCGATTTTGATATGGATGGGGCTATCGACGATCAAGAGCCGCCTCCCATGCCTGAGCCCACAGCCGTGGATGATCTGGGTTTGGGCCTGGACAGTGCGACGGTTGAGGGTTCAGAGACCGTGATGATTGAGGACGAACTGGATTTTTCTGACCTTGAGCGCGAACTGGATGGTTCGTTAGATGGTATGGATGATGAGCCTGCCGGAGTTGATGAGCTGGATCTGGGCGAGGATGAAGTTCCTGTGGAGTCTGAGACGATTCTTATGGATGAAGACGACCTGGACTTCTCCGAGTTTGAATTTGATCAGGATGATACCAAGGCGGCGGGTGGCAAAACAAAGACGCCTTTGACCGAAGAGCAATTGGCTGAAGAAGAACTGGATTTTTCAGGTCTTGCTGACATGCTTGATGCTGACGAGCCGCCCCCTGATCTTGAAGCCATGGATGATGATGTCGAGTTGGAGCTGGACCTTGATGGCGATGACACGGAAACTCCGGAAAAGGTGGAAGACGCAGGCAGCGATGAGGAAGAGGAACTCGATTTCTCCGATCTCGAAAATTTGCTTGATGGTTTGGATGAGCATGGTGAAGACCATGAAGACCGGCCCGTTGAAGATATCAAGCTTGAACTTGATGACGATGTGTTCGACGATGATGAGCTCGATTTTGCGCCGTCAAAGGGAAAAGCGAAGGTATCTGCTGACGATGATATGGACTTTTCCGATGTGGAAGCCATGCTGGGCTCAGATCAGGAAGAGGACGACGATGATTTTGACCTTGATCTTGATTTGGGTGAAGAAGAGGCAGATGATCTTGCCTTTGAAGAAGATGAATTGTCTCTGGCCCTGGATGATGATGAAGACAGTGATATAGAACTGGAACTGGATCTGGGTGACGGGCATGATGGTGACGAGGTCGATGATGACGATGATGACCTGACCGCTTCCGGACACGTTTCTGATGAACAGGGAAAGAAAGTCACGGCCGAAGAAAAGAAGAAGCCCAAAAAAACCGCAAAACGGAAAGCCAAAGGAAAGGGCGGGCTGATCGTGAAACTGATTCTGCTTCTTGTCCTTCTGGTCCTGGTTCTTTTTGGGCTGTATATGTCCAAGGACAAAATAGAATCCATGACCGGCTTTGTCATTCCTGTGGAACTAACGCCTCTTGAAAACATGAGGGACAGTATCTCGGCCATGGATATCCCGGGTGTGAGCAACTGGGTTAAACCCGTGCCCAAAGATCCCCAGGGAAAACTATTGTTGAAAACATCGGGGATTACCGGGAAGATTATCGCCAGTGAGAAGCTGGGGGATCTTTTTGTTATTTCGGGAAAGGTTCAGAACAACTACCCGTCAACCCGAAATTCCATCAGTCTGGTGGGCAAACTGTTCGGCCAGGCAGGTAAAGTATTTCAGTCCAAGTTGTTTTACGCTGGGAATATTATTTCCGAAGATGAACTGGTGACTCTGGATGAGGAAATTATCAAGAAAAGACTCCAGAATCGTCTGGGCGACGATGGGATGAATGCCAAAGTCAGGCCGGGTCAGATCATTCCCTTCATGGTGGTCTTTACCAATCTGGCTGAAAACCTGACTGAGTTTTCTGTTGAAACAGGTGGGTCATTCCAGGGCGCCGCCATCAAATAACATGTGAATGGCTCTATTAAGGAGCCTTGTCGTTGGTTGATCACCCCATGTGCTTTACGGTGCATGGGGTGATTTTTTTTGGTGACGAGCCTGGGACTTATGGGAGCTATGGGACTTATGGGGCCAGCTCCCCGCGAAGGCGGGTATTTTTATACTCACCATGAATGCCATTATTTTGTTGGTTGAAAAATATCAGGCTCAAACAACAGGGTCCTGAAATAGTCTTCCATGGTTTCCTCGCGACGGATCAGCTCCACCTTGCCGTTTTCCCTCAGTAATAGCTCCTTGGGCCTCATTTTCGCATTGTAGTTGAATCCCATGGCATGTCCGTGGGCACCGGTATCGTGTATCAGGAGAAGATCACCTTTTTCAATAACGGGCAATGAACGCTGGATCGCGAATTTGTCATTGTTTTCGCATAGGGAGCCCACCACGTCCACCACCGTATTGGCGGGTGCGTTTTCTTTCCCGTGAACGGTGATATGATGATAGGCACCGTATATGCCGGGTCTCATCAAGGACGACATACAGGCATCAACGCCGATATAGGACCTGTATATGTCTTTACGGTTGATGGCCGAGACCACCAGAGCCCCGTGGGGTCCCGTCATATAACGCCCACTTTCGAGATAAAGCCGGGGTGCGTATCCGTTATTTTGCTTAAAAGATGTGAAAAGTTCAGTAATTTCAGAGCCCATGGCCACCAGGTCCAGGGCGTTGTCTTCGGGTTTGTATGGAATACCCAGCCCACCGCCGATGTTGACAAACTCAAAACGGATGTCAAGTTCGGCCGAGACCTGGGCGACCATGTCAAGGATCATTCGGGTGGTTTCAACCATGTAGCTGTAGTTTCGTTCATTGGACGCCAGCATGGTGTGCATGCCGAAACGTTTTGCCCCTCTTTTTTTGGCTTTTTTGTATGCGTCCGTCAGCTGTTCATAACTCACGCCGTATTTGGCTTCCACGGGGTTTCCGATGATTTCGTTGCCTGTTCGTCGTGGACCGGGGTTGTACCTGAAACAGATAAGTTCCGGCATGGTGGGCACCGAGTCAATCAGGGTGATGTCATCAAGGTTCAGGATGCAACCACCGTTCTGTTCCGCCGCTAAAAATTCCTCCTGGCTTGTGTTGTTGGATGTGAACATCAGATCCTCACCCCGAGCCCCGGTATTTCGCGACAGGACCAGCTCGGGGATGGAACTGCAGTCAAATCCGAAACCCATGCGACCCATGATAGAGAGAATCGCGGGATTGGGGAGGGCTTTGACAGCAAAATACTCCCTGAATCCTTCGATCTGCCCCAGGGCTTTGATCAATTGTGCGCCGGTATGTTTAATTCCTTTTTCATCATAGATATGAAAGGGGGTTCCAAAGTGCCGGACAATGTCCTTGAGCATGGGTGACAAACGGTCCGTATAGTCGTGAGATAAGGGCATGGTTTTTTGTTTTACTCCTTTGGTTCATGATGAGGGGTTTCAATGATTTCACTGATATTGACTGAATCCAGGGGGATCTGGGAACTTTCCTTGTATGTTTTAAGCACAATGGTTGTTTCCGTTCGTTTCACCTCGGCAATGGCACCAATTTTTTGGGTCAAGGTTTCCCCAAGGGCAGCTGTTCCTGAAACCCTGATTTTGACCAGAAAACAATCTTTGCCAGTGACGAAATGAATCTCCTGAATTTCAGGAATTCGTGCAAGCAAGGGGCCTGTTTGGTCCGATTGGGACGCATGATGAAGGTATACATGGACAAAGGCCACCATGTCCCTGTTGAGGCATTTGGGATTAAGTATCACCTCATAGCCGTCAATGATGCCTTGTTTCTCGAGTTTTCTGATCCGCTCCAGGACAGCGGAGGGGGCCATGTTCACCTGTCGGGCCACTTCCACATTGGGGACCCGGGCTTTTTGTTGAAGGATGCTCAGTATTTTTAAGTTTGTTTCGTCAATCATTCGCTTATTATCCTTTTTTAAGGAAATATAATCCATGATACGGTTTGTGTCAAGAATATAACGCGGTTATTTGATGGAAAGAAAGAATAAAGTTCTTTGGGGATATGGGTCAGGCCAGGTATGGATGGGGATATGGATCAGGCCAGGCATGGCTCAGGACCGCTCCCGTCCTGGTGGTAGACCTGTTGGCGTGCATTGGCGGCAGCTTCGAGAACACCGATATTCGCATCCACATAATCAAAAACCCTGGCTTTTTTATCGTTGCCAGGCCTGAGAATCCTACCGAGATACTGAAGTAGGCGTCCTGAGAATCGTATGGGGTAGATCAGGAAAAGACTGGACAGCTGTTTGGAGTCAAAGCCTTCCCCAAGAAGTTGGCTTGTGGCGATGAGAATGCTGATTTCCTGACGGTCAAGACGTTCCATGATGCTATGTCTCTCATCCGCTTTTAGATCTCCGGTCAGAAGGACGGGGTCCAAACCGTGCCGGGATTTTAAGAGATGCTCAATGGCCCGGCAGTGGTTTTTTCGGTCAGACAGAACCAGGCAGACACCATGTTTGTTTTTTGATTCATGGGCCACATCCGAGGCGATAAGCTCGTTTCGTTCCTGATCTTCGATCAACTCAGCCATGAGTTTCCCGTAGTGATATGTGGGATCGGTTTGGGACGTAAAGCTCGTGGGCCTGAGGATCACTTCGGCCTGCAGGATATGACCCCGGTTAACCAGATCCTTTTTGTTCACTTCAAAGGCTTGATCTCCCAAGTGCCAGAAAATCAAGCTGGACAGTCGATCCCGTCTGTAAGGCGTTGCTGAGAGGCCGGTCATGTAATAGGAATCAAACACCCTTACCCCTTCGTAAAATGTCCGGCTGGGGGTTCTATGGCATTCATCCACCACAAGATGCCCTACATGGGGGACGATGTCCGGGATGCGTTTATAAAGGGACTGGATCATGGCCACCGTGATGTGTTTGCCCAAGGAGAATTTCCCCGATCCGATAAAACCCACTTCTTTTTCGGGAAGACCTAAAAACTGACCAATGCGGTTGATCCACTGGGTCGCAAGATCGCGGGTGTGGACGACGATAAGGGTGGGCTGCTTGCGTTGTGCGATGATTGCAAGCATCATAACGGTTTTTCCGGAACCCGTGGGGGCAGTGAGTACGGCAAAATGTTTTTTAAGGACCTGTTCCACGGCTTTTTTTTGAAAGGATTTCAGGTCACCCTTGAAGCAAAATTGAGTTTCAGGAAGCATTCGTCGTTGATCATCCATGTCAAAATGAATGTTCAGGCCTCCAAGGATGTTTATCAATGGTCGCATGTATCCCCTGGGGATTTCGAGGGAATCGTCATTCTCCCTGTAAAATTCCAAGTATCTGGGCACCCCTTTGTTCCAGCGCCCTTGCCGTTCGTTATCGAGCCAGATGGGATTGGGGAGAGTCAGGTTTTTTTTAAGCAGCTGCCCGAGTTCGTCGGAGACCTGGGGCAAGCGGATGGAATTGTTTAAAATAATGCGCATCTATAGAACTCCGGATAAAAAAATGATCCTCCATGGGATTTTTCCCCAGTGACAGTTTCTTTTAAACGATCCACTTTCTTTTTGCAATATCATGGAAAATGTTTTAACATAATTGGACAGAGTTATGACAAATATAAACACCTTCAACCGTAACATTCATGAAAACCTGCCAAAATTAGGTGACACATTTGATCGTGTGCGTGCGTAAGATGCAGATTTTATTCTGAAAAAAGATAAAGAAGTTTTATTGACCCCAGGTGCAGCCCCATTGCATATAGGATCGAAAATTTCCAAAGAACCCGGTATCAGGCTAAAAGATGAAGCTTCCGCCCCAGGCACCATCATGTGATGTGTCGTATTTCCCTTGTTCTAAAACGAAATAAACGTTGGATTAAACACGCATGACACACGATAAAAAGACCATTTTGTTTGTTGACGACGAGGAGAGTATTCTCGAAGTGGCAAGTGAATATTTTTTGCAGAAGGATTACCACGTCATCACTGCCGTGAATGGCAAAGATGCTTTGACCGTCCTTGAAAATACTGAGGTGGACTGCTGTTTTACGGACATCAACATGCCCGGCATGGACGGTCTTGAGCTGGCAGAGCATATCCGGGAAATAGACATGACCATCCCTGTGATTGTCATGACCGGTTATCCCTCCCTTGAAAACACAATCAACACACTCAAAAACGGAGTGGTGGATTTTCTGATCAAGCCCGTGAATCTGGAGCAGATGGAGCTCTGTGTCAGGCGTGTATTGATGCAGCGTAAGGTTTTTGAAGATAACCTTCTTTTAAAGAAGGAGCTGGATAGCAAAAAACGGATTGAGGCATTGAATATTGAGCTATTAGGAAAGGTCGACGAATTGAACAATCTGAACAAAATCATGAACGATTTTGAGCAGGTGACGTCAAGTCGTGAGCTTTTTATACGGGTGGTTGAGCTGGCCAGGGACATAACCCATGCCGATGAATCTCGCCTGTTTATTATCAGTCCTACCCAGGAAAAACCCTTCCAGGTGACGGCCTCATCGGCCAAGGGATCAATCAGTCACCCCATTGAACCGGCCGTGGAAGCTCTTGTCCTTGAAATTGTCGAAGACGGCATTCCTCTTTTAGTTTCCCAATGCACAGGCGTCAAGGACCTACCCGAGAGGATTCTTTCCGCCATGGCTGTCCCATTGAAAATCAGGGATAAGGTGTTCGGGGTTGTCACGGCCTTTGTGGAAGATGGCAATTACAGGTTCGATGAAAAGGATCTTTATTATTTGTCCTTCATGGGAACCAAAGCGGCGGACACAGCCGAGAACATTGCCTTGTATGAAACCATATCTGAAAATCTGTTTTCCACTCTCAGGGCCTTTGTAAAGGCCGTGGAAGCCCGGGATGCCTACACCAAGGAACACTCTAATCGGGTGGCAGAAATGGCTGTGGCCCTGGGCCGTGAAATGGGATGCAGCGAGGAAGAATTAAACCTTCTAAACTTTGCCGGAAGGCTCCATGATATCGGCAAAATCGGGATCCGGGATAACATTCTTCTTAAGCCGGGCCGACTTACGGATGAGGAATTTGAAATCATCAAGGAACATCCGGTCATCGGAGCCATGATCGTCAGCCAACTGGGGCTGTGGGACAGGGAAACCCAGATTATTCGGCATCACCATGAACGGTTTGACGGATCAGGCTACCCGGACGGCCTCAAAGGGGTGGCTATTCCATTTTTGTCCCGTATTATGTCCGTGGCAGATGCCTATGATGCCATGGCCTCGGACAGAGCTTACCGAAAGAAGCTGGACCTTGAAAAAGTGTCATCCATCATCCGGGACGGATCAGGAGCCCAGTTTGATCCCCGGGTCGTGGATACCTTTTTCAAACTGGTGGAAAGCGGACGATGGAATTTTGTTTGAAGCAGGGTTTTTATTTTTGTTGCAAAACGTTTACGTATTTACACCTGGGGATGCAAATGGTATAATTTTCATGAATTTAATTATTTTTCATCCTTTTCCATCAGCTGTTCAGCTAAGCCTATGTCAGGCTGTTTCGTTTTCCTTTGAGTATGAGTGGTCGTGAAACACTATGAATGATACCAAGCCTTCCGTGAAACGGAATTATTTCAGAGCCCCGATTTCGGCGAAAACCCGAGTGACGCTGGTTGATGAACACCACAAGGGAAAGGTTCGGAAATGTTTTGACATCAAACCGCTGACGGATATCTTCCCCTCGGGAGACAGGGACATGGCCCAGGCTATTTCCCTGCTTACATCCATGGTGATTCGGATTGACGACAAATTGGACCGGGTCCTTGAAACCCTTGAGAAAGGGGAGACGAAAAAAAGGGAACTGGAAGTCCATGATACAGTGGATATAAGCGGATCGGGCATCAGCGTGTTGCTCACTGAGGGCCTGTGTAAGGGCCGTTTGCTTCACCTTTCCATCACGTTTAAAGGCTCTTACAGGGGGCAGCTGGATGTCCTTGGGCGTGTGGTCAGAATCGTTCCCAAAGAGGATGAAAATGATACCCTTTATCTGACGGGAATCGAGTTTGTTGATTTAAGTGAGTCAGAAAAGGACCTCCTCGTTCAATATGCATTTAGTCAGCACAGGAAGCATATCCGGTCCTCCGGTTCCCAAAATGCTTAAAGGGAATGTTGGGCAGAGGGATGGTTATCCGCATTCCATAAGACGTGTGGAGATAATATAATGCTGAAACAGGGTGGACACGAACGCCGTAAAGGGATCCGGGTCGATTTTGATACCGAGGTCACGGTGATGTCGGACGGCATGAAAAGCAAATACAAGGGGAGTTCCCGTGACCTGAGCTTGAGGAGTGTGTTTATTAAAACAGACATTAAACTCAAGCTGGATACTCCCTGTCAGGTGGAAATCATGCTCTCGGGCCTTGAAAATGAGCTTGTTTTGAAAATGGAAGGTCATGTGGTCAGGGACAGCAACGAGGGCTATGCCATTTTTTTCGATTCGGTGGATCTTGATAGTTACACTCATCTGAAAAATATTGTGAAATACAATGCGGCTGACTCGGATATGGTATGATCAAATGAATTCAATCCCCGGAAAGGAAGACGAACTAAAGGATGGATGCCAACCTCATCAATCCCTTCATTAACGCAACGACCAATGTGTTGAGCACCATGGCCTTTGTTATTTGCAGAGTGGGCAAACCCTATCTGAAGAAAGATGACAAGGCCAAAGGTGACGTCACTGGTGTTATCGGAATTACAGGTGATTCAAACGGAACTATTGCCGTTACGTTTGACCAGTCAAGTATTCTTCGAATTGTCTCCAATATGTTTGGTGAAGAAATGACGGAATTGAACCATGATGTCGCCGATGCTGTGGGGGAACTGGTGAATATGATTTCAGGGCAGGCCCGGCGGGAACTTGAAGATATCGGGAGAATTTTTCATGCGGCCATTCCCACGGTGATCAGCGGCACCGGCCATAGTGTAACCCATTATACCGATGGCCCCAAAATTGCGGTTCCATTTACAACCGACGACGGGAGTTTTACCATTGAGGTGTGTCTTGAAGCATAAAATGAACAGTCCTTGCCTGCAATACGTTCTGACATTCGGAATACGAGAGGATGGCCTATGAATACGTCTTTAAAAATTCTTGTTGTAGATGACTTCGCCACCATGCGCCGCATCATGAAAAATATTCTCAAACAGCTGGGGTACACCAATATAAGCGAGGCGGATGACGGGACCACCGCCCTTGAAGAAATGAAGAAAACCACCTACGATCTCATTATCTCTGACTGGAACATGCCCAAGATGACGGGCCTTGATCTTTTGAAAACGGTACGATCAGATCCGGTTTACAAAGAAGTCCCTTTTTTGATGGTCACCGCAGAGGCCCAAAAGCAAAACGTCATTGAAGCGGTACAGGCCGGGGTGTCCAACTATGTTGTCAAACCATTCACTGCCGAGGCCATTGCGGAAAAACTGGATAAGATCTTAGATTGATATGAGGCCGCATATGGGACTTTTTACCACGCCACCCCCATTCATAAACTCGCAAAAAGTCGACGGATGGCTATGGAAAAAGGTCCATAGGCAAGGCATAGTGTTTGGCCGGGCGTGAAGGCATACTTGCTCGTATGTCGAACGTTTGGCCCAACACTATAACGCAGCATATGGGACTTTTTACGACGCCATCATCATTCGTCAAGCAGAGGAATATATGTCGAAAATTTTGTTTGCCGGTGTGCATGAGCATTTCTCAATTTTATCAGACCAGCTTTCAAAGGAGGGCCATGTGGTCGAACCCGCTTCGGATGTCAGACAGGCCATTGAACGTCTTGACCATGAAATCTATGATGTTGTCGTCACCGGACAATCTGTGGGCGAATCCGAAAGGAAGGTTCTGATGGATCACCTGTCTGAAAAAGAGTGGGACACCCGTTGTGTTGTCCTGCCAAAGACAGAGTATTCCGAGCCCATGGGCCAGGATGATGGGGATGATGCAGAAATCTGTTTGAGTTCTATCAATCGTGTCTTGTCAGAAAAAGATAGCACACCGTCAAGGCCCGGAACGGTGCCAGGGACAAACAAGGACTTTCAATTTTACGGTTTCGTGGGTGAAAATGAAGCCATCCGTAAGATTTCATCCATGGTGTCCCGGGTTTCAACAACGGACAGCACGGTTCTGATCACCGGGGAAAGCGGCACGGGAAAAGAGTTGATTGCCCGGGCCATTCACAAAAACAGCCACCGGAAAGCCTCCCCCATGATTATCATTAACTGCGGGTCAATTCCTGGGGAACTCCTTGAGAGCGAATTATTCGGCCATGAAAAGGGGGCCTTTACCGGAGCCCATCGAACCCGCATTGGCCGGTTTGAGTTGGCGGACAGCGGGACGATTTTTCTTGACGAAATTGGCGATATGAGTCCTGATCTTCAAGTCAAACTGTTACGGGTTCTTCAGGAAAAATGTTTTGAACGTGTTGGGGGAACACGCTCCATCCATGTGGATGTGCGAATTATTTCAGCCACCAATAAGGATCTGAAAAAAGCCATCCAGGATAATACCTTTCGTGAAGATCTCTTCTACCGGTTGAATGTGATTCCTATTCAAGTTGTCCCTTTACGCAAAAGAAAATCAGACATCCCGCTTCTTGTGAACCATTTTATTCAGAAACTTCATGAGAAAAACAGCTGGGGAATCAAACGGTTTTCAGAGGAAGCGATGAATGCACTATGCCGCTATGACTGGGCAGGCAATGTCAGGGAACTGGAAAATCTCATGGAACGGATCTCTGTGCTGGTGGAAACGGATCGGGTTGAACTTGACGATCTGCCGGATTATATTTCAGGGACTGAACCCTCTTCCTTGGAAAATTTTCAGCCCGTGAGCGATTTTTTTGAAAACGGCATGGGCTTCAATGAGGCCGTGGAGGAACATCAAAAAAAACTAATTCTCCATGCTTTGGGCAAAACAAACTGGGTCAAGGCCAAAGCCGCAGAAATGCTTAAAATGAAACGGACAACCCTGGTGGAAAAAATAAAAAAAATGAATCTTGAGCCGGATCAGGGAAATTGGGATGATCCGGACCTTGAAGACTGATCCCTATCTCCCCCCAAATCCATCCCACGATCCATAGCATAATCGTTTCTAAGCGCTGGAATCAGACATTCACCGACTCCCACGTTCATAACGCCGGTCTCTTTTAATGGAGATTCTTGGGGAAAGTGGGCGCCAAAAGTTTGGCACTTAAACGGGTTGGCATGTTGTGGGATAGACCCTCGGGGGTGAAATCATGGGGGCAGAACCTATCAAGCGCCATGAAAACCGCTGAATTCAGAATCTTTCACTAAAAAAACAGTAAAATTGGGAAAAAAACACTCTGGGCGGCTTACCCGCAAAGGCGGTGGCACGTGCTTTGCAGAGATTAGGGTGCTGTGATGCAGTGAAAAAAACATTTTACACGGATGGACGAAAAATGGGTTTTGTGTTTTTTTCTATTGTGTGCTAATGCTTCGATATCATTTGTTTTATGAAGGGTTTAACCTAAGCTTTAACCCCTCTGGCTGATCGTCGTGACGATATCTGAAATGAGATTGTTTCCATGACCCTAAGAAAAATCTTTATGACATGCCTGGCTCTGATTTTGCCCTTGTTTCATATAGGGGGCGCGTTTGGAGCTGATATGACGGCCATCGAGCTGGGCAAGGAGCCGTACTCGGTCAAGATAAAGCTTACCGGGGAATCACCCTACAAAGTGGTTCAGTTTGACAAGAAAGAACTTCTTGTGGCCTTTAAAAATACACGGGTGCCTGATAAATTGGTTCCAAAAGGGGATGGAAGCCCCTTTATCAGGCAGGTGAAAATCGCCCAGCGTCAACGGGACATCGTTTCTCTGATTATCACAACGGACAAGGACATCGGGGCGATGAGCGCCCTGTGGCATCCTGTGGGGAATTATCTTTTGGTCACATTTTCTCCCACAGGGTCCCGGGTAAAAGAAAAACACGTGAAAAAACGCAGTCGGACCCGATTCACGGCAAAATCAGAGGCTGCCCCCCCGGTGACATCCCATGGCACAGTCAGTACGGGCGATGTTCCTGAAGACAGTGCTCTTTCTTTACGGACGGGGGGAGACGCGCCGGGAAAGGTGGTCGAAGAGGAAATTGGATTTTCACTTGGAGACAGAATCTTTGACAAACGGTATGCCGGCAGCACAGATGATCTGTTTCTCGAACTGAGGTCCGATGCTTGTGGCGATTTGGGTGAGGTCAAACGCGGGATCATCCTGTGTAACCAAGGGGCCTGGGACAGGGCCTTTGACATATTCAACCCCTATGGGGAAGACCGGAATCTGGGTGTGAACTGCCTGGAAAATATATTGATCCTCAAAGCCTATAGTTTTTTTAAGAGTATCAACAAAGGTGGCGGGCCCAAGGATTATTTGGATGCAGCCAGATATTTCCAGGACCTGATTTCCTATTATCCGGATTCCATTTATGTGCCCTACGCCCTGACTTGTATGGGAAAGATTTATGGTAAATTGGAGGATACGATCAAGGCAGAAGGTTATTTCCAGGTGGTTTTGAAAAATTACACGAGCTATCCCGGAACCCCTGAAGTGATGTTCGAGTTGGGGAGAATCTATACGGAAAAAAAAGACAACACGCTGGCTGTGTCCATTTTGCGTAACGTGGTGACCCAGTTTCCCCACGGGGCCTTTATCGGTAATGCCAAATATCAGCTGGGAAAAGCCCTGTTCAATATCAATGATTTCCAGGCCAGCCTTGCTATTTTTGAAGATCTTGTTCAGAGCAAGCCACGCATGGTTTTTGAGACACCCGAACTTCTCCCGTTTCTTGGAAACGCTTATTATCATAACGGAAAAATCGAAAAAGCCAGGCAGGTTCTTGCCCGGGCATACAATCTGTTTCCGGACATGGAGGGGAAAGATACCTTGCTCACCCGCATTGGAGACACCTTTGTGGAGGAAAATCAAAAGGACAAAGCCGTGAAGATCTTCCAGTTGGTTGTTGATAAGTATCCGGGAACGGATGGATACGTGATCAGCACCATGCGGTTGGCAGAATATCTGGAAAGCCGTGAGGAAAAGGAAAAAATGTATGCCATGGTCATCAAAGAGTTTCCTGACAACCCCTTATCTCGTCTTGCCCTGATGCGTCTGGCACTTCTTCAGCATGATGCAGGTGACTATGAAAAAAGCGTGGAAACGATAAAAACTCTTCTGACCACCCAACCCAGGGCTCTGAAAAAGGATGCTGTCAACCTGATGCAGGATTCATCGGAGCTGATGTTTAAAAAGCTTCTTGAAAACAATGAATATACAGAGATTCTTGGACGCTTCGAGGCAGATAAGAGGATTCTTGATGAATCGGAAAATCCCAATCTGTTTTTGCTGGTGGGCATGGCTTATCTGAAGGCCCATCTCCATGAAAACGCCGTGGACATGTTGTTGAAATCCTACAAGCGTACAGGAGAAAAAAAACGCCCTGCTGATCTGATCTATGCCCTGGGCGTGGCCATGGATGAGGCTGGGCAACCGGATGAATCCTTGGATATGTTTAAAACCTACATCCGCTTTTTTCCGGAAAAGGAGGATGTGGAAGATGTCTATTCACGGATGGGTGGGATTTATTTTGGTAAAAATCAGTTTAAAGAAGCGGTTCAGTCCTATAAAAAGGCTCTTTCCAAAAGCAGAACCAACGCGAATAAAGCCCGGATTCTCGTGGATATATCCAGAAGTTACAAGGAATCCAAGGACTATAGCACGGCGGTGACGACCTTGATTCAAGCCATTAATCTCCTGGCCGGAGAACCCAAAGAATCCTTTGACACCCTGTCTCTGGCCCACAGGAATCTGGGGGAAAATTACATGAAGCTCAAGGCCTGGGACAAAGCGGCCGATGCCCTCACCATGGCTGTCAAATTCGCGGGTCAGGATGTAAACACGACGGAAATTTATTTCATGATGGGTGAAGCGTTTCAGAACAATAGAAAATTTGACGATGCAGAAAAAGCATATATGAATGTGGTGGAAAAGGGGGATTCCTTCTGGAGCAGTATGGCTAAAGAACGGCTCCGTAGCATGAAACTCCGTGAAAAATTGGAAAATACCTGATTCTTTTTGATGGGCCATGACTGAAATCAAAACCATACTTGTTGTTGACGGAAACCAGGCATCCAAAAGAGAGCGGTCCGCGATTCTTGAGAACCGGGGTTGCCATGTGGTTTCGTCACATGATAAACCCGATGCCCTTTTGCGGATGGAGAAAACATCGTTTGTTCTGGTTATCTTGTGTTCAGATGCCCCGGGCATGGGCACGGAGGATTTTATAATCCAGGCTGGTGAACGCTGCCCCGATCAGGATGTGTTGGTGATTTCTCGATCCATATCCGTGGATGAAGCGGTGTCGGCCATGAAGGCCGGAGCCCTTGATTATATCGTAGAGCCCGTAAGCCCGGATCAACTGCTGTCCTATGTGGATAAGGTTTTAAAGGGGCGTGAGGGGAAAACCGGTGACGGCAAGGAAAGGGTAAAAGGTCCTGCCCGGACGGTCCGAATCATTACCGGAAATGCCGCGATGAAAGACCTCATGGACATGGTAGACCGGGTGGCCGAGAGTACGGCATCCATTTTGATTCAGGGCGAAAGCGGCACCGGTAAAGAGATGTTCGCCCGATATCTCCATGAAAAGAGTCGCCGGAATAAGGGGCCATTTGTGGCTGTGAACTGTGCGGCCCTTCCTGAAAATCTTCTTGAGAGTGAATTGTTCGGCCATGAAAAGGGGGCCTTTACAGGAGCCATTTCCCGAAAGGCCGGGAAATTCGAGCAGGCAGACGGGGGGACCCTTCTTTTGGACGAGATTACGGAAATGCAGGTGCACCTGCAATCCAAACTGCTCCGGGTGATCCAGGAAAAGGAAGTGGACAGGGTGGGTGGTGGTGCTCCGGTGGCTGTGGATGTGAGGATCGTGGCCACCACCAACCGGAATATCCTCGAATCTGTGGAAAAGGGCAATTTTCGTGAAGATCTCTATTATAGATTGAACGTGATACCCCTGACCCTCCCTCCCTTACGGGACCGTATAGATGATATCCCTATTCTTGCAGCCCACTTTATCCGAAAATTTAATGCCCTTGACAGTCGGAATGTCAAATGTTTGACAAAAGAGGGGCTTGATTGTTTAAAAAACATGCCCCTCAAGGGTAATGTTCGGGAACTCGAAAATATTCTCCAGCGGGCTGTCCTTCTGGCCCGAACAGACACCCTCACTGATCAGGATCTGCTCTTTGGCCAGGCCCGTCCCCAGGGAATGGGCCCATCTCCTGGCACGGCCATGCTTCCCGATGAGCTTCTTTCGTCCCCCTTGCGAGACGTGGAACGCAAGATGATTTTTCATACCCTTGGGAAAACCGGCGGGAATCGGACCCATGCCGCAAACATCCTGGGCATCAGTGTTCGTACCTTGCGAAACAAGCTTCATGAGTACAAGGACGCAGCAGACCTTTCAGATGACGATGCATCCTGAATAATTCAAGCCATATAAACTATATGATCCCCCCTTGTTTTCTCCAAAGGTTCTGTTTTCCTTTTGATCAGGCATACATGTTGCATGATATTTGCCTGTATGGAACGAGCAATAAGGAGGTAATCCATGACGAAATCCTATCTGATCGACGATACCATGCGTTTGTTGGGGAAATCCCTGAATGTCACCACCCGGCGTCACAGCCTGATCGCAGGAAACATCGCCAATATCGACACTGTGGGATATACACCCAAAGACCTGGATTTTCAGAAAACCCTTGAGGCAGAAATGGCCCGGCAGCCAGAAAAACTTACCCGAACGGATATGCGTCACTATGCATTCGGCGCTGAATCTTCTTTGAACCAGACCCTGGTTGAGGCGGAGGATCCCTTTCACCCGGATCCGGTAAACATCGACACGGAAATGAGTCATCTGGTTGAAAACAATATACAGTACAGAACCAGTGTGGAGATGCTCAAACGAAAGATGAGCATCCTCAAACATGCCATCAGTGAAGGAGGACGTTAATGGATCTGATGAAATCTCTTAAAGTCAGTGCTTCGGCACTTTCAGCCCACCGGACCAAGGTCAATGTGATTTCGGAAAATATCGCCAACTCGGAAACCACCCGTACGGAAAATGGGGGCCCCTACCGCCGGAAAATGGTGGTTTTCAAAAGCAAGGATGTCGAGTCGAATTTTAAGACGGCCTTTGACCAGGCCGCTCGGAAATATTCAGGGGTTGAGGTTGATGAGATTGTTGAATCCCAGGAAAATTTTCATTTGATCTACAATCCGGCCCATCCGGATGCAGACCCGGACACCGGTTATGTGAAGATGCCCAATGTGGACACCCTTTCTGAAATGGCGGATATGCTTGTGGCCAAACGGTCCTATGATGCCAGTGTGACGGTGCTACAGAATACAAAAAGTATGATCAGACGAGCCCTGACCATCGGGGAATAAGGATAAACCATGATTGAATCCCTCAACGCTTTGAATAACAGAATATCCATTAAGGATCAGGGCCCCTCCAAGACAGTCCTGCCAGACCGCGACTTTTCTGACCGGTTCAAGGACCTGCTCCGGGATGTAAACGACAAACAACATCAGGCCGATGAAGACAGCCAAAAGGTGATCAAGGGTGAACTGGGTATTCATGAAGGCATGCTGTCCATGGCCGAGGCGGATATTTCTCTCCGCTATCTGGTTCAGGTCCGGGCCAAGGTGATGCAGGCCTACAATGAGATTATTAAAATGCAGATCTGAATAAGACAACAAACGATACGATTCCTCCGGGCATCCCATCTATTCCAGTGCGAAACAGACCTTGCTGCCTATGATGCCCCTTTCCCGAAGAACCGGACTGTCCTGGGCGTCCGGTATTAATTGATTCAGGTGGAAACTATGGCCAGTACCTTTGGACAGATGTTCAACAATTTTAAAGAAATTCCCCTATCCCGGAAGATTGCCACATTCGCCATTGTTTTTTTAGTGGTGGCTGGGGTGGGAAGTATTGTTTTATGGGCAAACAAGGCTGAATATAAAGTGGTCTTCACTAATCTTGAAACTGAAGATTCGGCGGAAATCGTTGGAAAACTCAAAGAACTCAAAATTCCATACACTTTCGAACGCAACGAAAGCGTTATTCTGGTTCCGGCCAACCGGATCCACGAAGCCCGCTTGGGATTGGCCAGTTCAGGTTTACCTAAAGGAGGCGTGGGGTTTGAAATTTTTGATAAAACCGATTTTGGTACCACGGAGTTTGTTCAGAAGCTGAATTTTCAGCGAGCACTCCAGGGAGAGCTTGCCCGCACCATCAAAGAGATGGACGAGGTCCGGGACGCACGAGTGATCATTGTGTTGCCCAAGGATTCGGTTTTTGTGGAGAACGTGAAGCCCCCATCGGCATCTGTGTTCCTCAAGTTGAGATCGAAAATGGCTCCCGGCAAGGTGGAGGCCATTGTTCATCTTGTGGCCAGTTCCGTGGAAGACCTGACACCAGAACTGGTGACGGTTGTGGATTCCGATGGTAAAGTTTTATCACGGGGTACGGGTGTGGACGAATCGAACACCCCCTTGAATAAACAACTGGAGTACAAGCTGGCTTATGAAAAAACTATGGCCGGTAGGGTTCAGACCATGCTGGAGGAAATTGTGGGGCCTGGCAAGGCCATTGTCCGGGTCACAGCGGATATGGATTTCAAACAGGTGGACATGAACGAAGAAATTTATGATCCCGATGCCCAGGTGGTGCGAAGCCGGCAGAACATCACGGATCAGTCCGATAAAAAAGATGGTGATGCGGGAATGATCTCCAGCGTGAACCCCATTGGAAACACGGGGAACACCCCCCAGGGCAGGAGTGAGCTGAACCAGCACAATGATGAGACGGTCAACTATGAGATCAGTAAGACCGTACGGGTGACCCAGAATCCCGTTGGGGCCTTGATGAAACTTTCCGTGGCCGCTGTCCTTGATGGAAATTACAAATGGGAGAAAAATGATAAGGGGGCCGGCGAACGGGTCTATGTCCCGCGAACCCCTGAAGAGCTTACGCGGTTTGAGACCATCGTGAAACAGGCCATGGGCTACAGTGCAGATCGGGAAGACCAGGTTTCCGTGGAATCCATACCCTTCTCATCCGGTGAAATCTGGGACAAGGGTGAGGAGCAGGCCGGTTTAAGTTTTAAATGGTCAGAAATCAAATCAGAGTATGGACGCCCCGTGCTAAATATCATGATGATCCTTCTTCTTTTTATTTTTGTGGTCCGTCCTTTGCTTAAAACATTTAAACAGGTCACCGAAGGTGGCGACGATATGCTTCTTGAGGACAAACAATCGGATCGGCTGATTTTTGATGATCAAGGGCGGGCGGTCCTGCCCAAACCCAGGGCGACCACCATCCAGGAGCGAGCCATGCTTCTGGCACGGGAAGATATTAATCGTTCAGCCAATATCATCAAGGGCTGGTTGAGTGAAGGGGAAGACTGATGGACCCAAGCGAAAAAAAAGAATACGGAGACAAAAAGGTCTCCGGACCTAAAAAAGCAGCCATGTTTCTGCTGAACATGGGTGAAAGCTATTCATCCGAAGTGTTTAAGCGGATGAGCAATATGGAGATCAAGAAAGTGGCCTCGGCCATGGCCCAGATTGATGGAATATCCCCCGAGGATATGGCCCTGGTTTCCCAGGAGTTTGTCCGGCTCTATGAAGGTGAATCCAAACTGGTTGTCGAGGCGGACGGGTTTTTGAAATCTGTGATCGAGCGGACCCTTGACCCTGAGAGGGCTGAGATGATTTTGAAAGATATCGAGGAACGTAAGCGTGACAAACCCTTTGTCTGGAGTCGTGATGTGAATCTTGGTGCCCTGGCCTCAGCCCTATCCACCGAACATCCCCAGACCATAGCCATGGTCATGGCCCATCTCCCTCCGGACATTGCTTCGGATGTGATGGTATCTTTTCCCGAAGAGATCAAAGGGGACATCGCCCTTCGTGTGGCCCAGCTGGGACAGGTTCCCGAAGATATTGTCAGGGATGTGGATATGGCCTTGAAGGCCGAGATGAAAAATATGGTCAGCTCGGGTGGGAAAGTAGGCGGACTCCAGGTCCTGGTGGATATTTTAAATGGAGTGGACAAGGCCACCGAAGAAACCATCATGGAGATGATCGAAGAAGAAAATGCTGAAATGGCTGGCAGTATACGGGATATGATGTTTGTTTTTGAAGATATGATCACCATCGACGACAGAGGTATGCGTGAAATTCTGAAGAAGGTGGAAGGACCCCAACTGACCATGGCCCTCAAGACGGCTAGCGAAGAGATGAAAAACAAGATTCTGGGCAACCTGTCCACCCGGGCTGCAGAGATGATTCTGGAAGATTTGGAGGTGATGGGGCCAGTGAAACTATCCGAAGTCGAGGAGGCCCAGCAGGCTGTTGTGCAGGCAGCTAAAGAGCTTGAGGCCGATGGAACCATAACCCTTGGCGGGAAAGGAAAAGATGATGTCCTCGTCTGATAGAAGCAAAAATCAAGGGGAGTTCACTGCCTGGAAGCCCCTGGTGCCTGCTGAACTGGAAAAATTCGACCGGGAGGCGATCAGCCATCCGGATTTGGAAGATCCTGAAATAGCCAAAGCCTTTAAAGCGCTATACACACGGAGCGGTGAAGCAGGGCAAAAAACGTTTTCACTACTCTATGGCCCCCGCGGGGAATTTGAAAAGGAAAAACAGATCGACCTAGAGCGGGAACAGGCCGAACTCGCACTTGTGGCAGAACAAGCGCCTGTATCTGACGTGGGGCGTGTGGACATAGAATCGATTCGCCATGCCGCTTATGCCGAAGGCTTTGAAAAGGGTGAGAAAGAAGGGTACCAGGCCGGATTGGAACAGGCACGGGAGAAGACCGATCGTTTGGCTGCCACATTAAATGATGTGGAGGGGATGTGGGCTCGCATTGTTAAACAGTACGAAACGGACATTGTTACCCTGGTATGCAGGGTGGCAGAAAAGGTGGTTTACGGGCAGGTGGCAGTAGACAAGGAAATTATCACCCGTGCTATTCTGGACGCCTTCCGGAAAATTGCAGATCCGGTTCATGCCACTATCACGGTCAATCCTGAAGACTATGAATACATCGAAGCGGTGAAAGAAGACTTTTTCGAAGCCATAAAAGGACTCAAGCAAGTCACCCTGGTGTCCGATCCATTAATAGATATAGGCGGGTGCAGGATCGAGACTCCCTCGGGTGAAGTGGAAACGGATATTGAAGAGCGGCTGAAGGCGGTTACGCAGTGTATCATCGAAAACAGCCGATAATTTAGGGGAGCTTGAATTGCCATGACAATGGATTACAGAATAAACTGGGATAAATATATCCATGCCGTGGATACATGCTTGAGCATCCAACTGGAAGGCCGTGTGGTCAAGGTCGTGGGATTAATTGTTGAAGCCTCGGGTTTGAACACTGGGGTTGGCAGTTTATGCTCCATCCATACAGATAATAATGATGTACTCATGGCCGAGGTTGTCGGATTCCGCGAGGACCGTGTGCTGTTGATGCCCTATGGTGATGTCCGGGGTATCCGGGCAGGAAGCCGGATTGTTCTCCTTGAAAAAGGACCTGAAGCAGAGGTGGGAGACGGGTATCTGGGCCGGGTGATTGACGGTATGGGCCATCCCATTGACGGTGGTGGACCAATCATGCCTGACGCCCGGTACCCCCTTTACGGAAAACCCATCAATCCCATGCAGAGGCGGGCCATTACCCAGCTGATGGATGTGGGGGTTTCGGCCATAAATACCATGATTCCCCTGGGCCGGGGGCAGAGAGTTGCCATTATGGCAGGTTCGGGCGTGGGGAAAAGTGTGCTCATGGGCATGATGGCCAAGCATACCGACGCCGATGTGACGGTCATCGGTCTTGTGGGTGAACGGGGCAGGGAAGTCAAGGATTTTGTGGAAAACAACTTGGGCCCCAAGGGTTTGAAAAAATCCGTAGTGGTCGCTGCCACATCAGACATGCCTCCCCTTGTCAGGATGCGTGGGGCCTATGTGGCCACAGCCCTCGCTGAATATTTCAGGGACCAGGGAAAAAACGTTCTTTTGATTATTGATTCCATCACCCGTTTTGCCATGTCTTCAAGGGATGTGGGCCTCTCGGCCGGAGAACCTCCGACCAACAGGGGTTACACCTCCTCCTTTTTTGTCAGAATTCCTATTCTTCTTGAGCGGGCCGGTAACTTGGAAGGCAAAGGAAGTATCACCGGAATTTATACAGTACTGGTGGAAGGAGACGATCTCAATGATCCGGTGGGGGATACGGTACGTTCTATTGTTGACGGCCATATTGTTCTTTCACGGAAACTTGCGAATCGCGGGCATTACCCGGCCATTGAGGTTCTTGAGAGTGTTAGCCGTGTGGCCCGTGACGTTGCCGGTCCGGAACATTTGGGCCTTCGGGAGAAAACGGTGAAGATTCTTTCTGCCTATGCAGAGTCAGAGGATATGATCACCATCGGAGCCTATGCCAAGGGGTCGAATCCCGTGATCGACCAGGCCATTGTCCTGAAGCCAAAGCTGGATGAAGTGTTAAGGCAGCCCATGGATCGGCAGGATAGTTATGAGGTCGCGTTGAATAAGCTAAAAGCGGTTTATCTATCATAAATGAAAAAATTTCAGTTCAACTTAAAAGCCCTTCTCAGCTACAGGGAACATTTAGAGCAGATCGCCAAACAAGATCTTGCCAAGGTTCTTGGGGAAATCAACGCCGTGAATGATTTTATCGCCGAATGTCAGTCCCTGAGGGAAACAACACTGGAAGAGCTTCAAATACGGTCTGAAACAGGGATATCAGCCCTGGATATGAGCAGATACATGGACTATATGGCCGGGCTTGAGCAGAAAACCATGGAGGCCCAGAACCATCTCCAGCATCTGACCCAGCTCGCCAACAGGAAACGAACGATTCTTGCGGAGAAATCCGTGGGGAAGAAGGCTATTTTAAATCTCAAGGAAAAACGGAAAAAAGAATATGTGGACGAGGTGGAAAAGTTTCTTCAGAAACAATCTGATGAAATGGTTCTTATTTCAGGCACATTCGTGAAGCAGAAGGAGGGCGCCATTTGAGAATGATGAGGTGCGGGGTATGAAGAAAAAACCCATGAATAAGCTGAAAACATTCATTTATTTTTTTATTGGGCTGAACATCCTGGTTTCGGTTGTTCTTCTTAAAAATCAGGGGAGTTCCGTTAACGTTCTGGGCGCGGCCCTGGCCACAGCAGAAAATGCCGTAGAGGGAAAGGTGGCTGCTGAGGGAACTGGAGAAAAGGAGGCATCCGAAGAAAGCATGGATGCTCCCGATGAAAAAAAAGAAGCTGAGGAGGTCAAACTGGTTTTAGATGGGCTTGAGGAAAAACGGATTCAACTCCAGAAGCAGGAGGACCGGATCAAGACAGAGCAGGAGAAACTGAATGCATTGAAGCAGGAATTGGAAGACAAGATGGCCGAGCTTGAAAAAACCCATTCCCTGATCAACGAAAGTCTGGCAAAGCTCGAAAAGAAAAAATCAGATAAGGAATTACTCCGTCTGGCGGCAGAAGACAAGAAAATCAAACAGCTTGTGAAAGTCTACGCCAACATGAAGCCCAAACAGGCGGGTGAAATTATAAACAACATGGATATCGTGATCGCAGAGAAGATCTTTTTAAATATGAAAGGTGAGGCGGCAGGAAAAATTCTTTCTTATGTGGAAAGTTCCAAAGCCGCTCTGATCAGCGAACGACTTGCTGTGACCATCGGCAGAAACGAGCCGAATTTATAAGGAGAATAAAATAAATGAATTTAACAATGAACCATTTTGAGTCGTTTCCGGTTCTGGGATACATGAATGACGCCGTGGAATATACCTTGGATGCATGGCAGAGGATGTTTCTTTATACGGATACCATTCGCCAGCAGGGAACGGATTTTATCGATGAAAATGAAAAAGGCCTTCCTCCTGTCCTTGATTTCGACCATCAGGTGATTTTTGACGGCAGGGACCTGGACCGGCCCGTGAATTATTCCCTGGCACGGATTATGCCTGAAGAGGGAGTGTATATTCCCCCGGAAGCACGGCCGGTGGTTATCATTGATCCCAGGGCAGGGCACGGCCCCGGTGTGGGTGGATTCAAAAAGGAATCCGAGGTGGGGATTGCTATGAAAAACAAGCATCCTGTGTATTTCATGATGTTTTCCCAATACCCTGTGCCCGGACAGACACTGGGCGATGTTGTCGATGCACAAATCCGGTTTATCGAGGTAGTGGGCCGCTTTCATCCCAAAGCTGAGAAACCTGCTGTGATTGGTAATTGCCAGGCCGGATGGGCCACAGCTGTGTTGGCCGCAGATCGGCCGGATATCACCGGGCCACTTTTTCTTAACGGCTCCCCACTGTCTTACTGGGCAGGAAAGGATGTGAGGAACCCCATCCGCTATAAGGGTGGACTTCTTGGCGGCATCTGGGTCTCCTCACTGTGCGCTGATCTGGGCAACGGGTTTTTTGACGGTGCCAACCTGGTGAAGAATTTTGAAGATCTCAATCCGGCCAATACATGGTGGAAAAAGAAATACAATCTTTATGCCAATATTGATTCTGAAAGTGAACGTTTTCTGCATTTTGAAAAATGGTGGAACGGCTTTTTCTTTCTGTCCTCAGAAGAGATCCGGGTTATTACCCAGGATCTTTTTGTGGGAAACAAGCTGGAGACCGGAGAGTTGTCCCTTGTGGAAGGAAAGAACATCGATCTGAAAAAAATGAAAGATCCGATTTTTCTATTCGCATCTGACGGAGACAATATAACGGCCCCCCAGCAGGCCTTGAACTGGGTGATGCGCGTCTGGGGATCGGTGGAAGAGATCAAACGGTACGGGCATGTGATCATCTACCTGCTTCACAAGGATATCGGTCATCTGGGAATTTTTGTGTCCAGCAAGGTTATCAACAAGGAACACAATGAGATGATCGGCCATGTTGATCTTGTCCATTATCTTGCCCCAGGGCTCTATGAAATGATCATTGACGAGAAGGTTGCCGGTGAAGTCGACGGCCCCAAGGTCCGATTTGAGGCAAGGGATTTTGACGATATCATAGGTCTTAATGAACCGAAGGGCGAGCAGGAATTTAAATATGTCAGTCGGCTTTCCGATGTATTCGACGACATCTACCAGAAGGTGGCCAGCCCTTGGGTGCGTCTATTTACCAATGATTTCACAGCAGGTATGTTATGGCGTAGTCACCCCCTGCGGCATGAACGATATCTGTTGTCGGATTTGAACCCCGCTCTTTTGCCGGTGAAAATAATATCCCCCCTTGTGCGGAATCATCGGATCCCTGTTTCAAAGGATAATATGTTTCGGGACATAGAACGGTCTGTTTCCGAAAGTATTGCGTCCTCGCTGGATTTTTACAGGGATATGAGGGATCTCTCCTATTATCAGCTGTTCTACCTGATGTATGACAATCCCTTGATGGCACGTCTGTTTGGGGGAGACGAGCCCGAACAGAAAGCCAGTCCCCTTGAAACATTAAAAAGTTTTGGGAAATACAGGAAACACTCAAATAAGGGCGGGATGGCCGAAGGTCTGGTCAGGAGTCTGGTGGCCATAAGTTTCACCAAAAAGATCAGCCATAAGAAACAACTGATGTTTATCAAACAACTTGTGGAATCGAGCAAGCACCTGGTGAATCTGGATAAAGAGGATATCAAAGGCATTATCAACCAGCAGGCGAAGATTCTTAAAAGTGATTTTGAACGGGCGATCCAAACCATCCCCGAACTGATCTCAACACCGGAAGACCGCCTGGTGGCCATTGAGATACTCACCTGCTGTGCGGATGATGAAGAACTCATCGGTGAGGAGGAACAAGCGCTGATTGATACCCTTGTTCAACTCCTGGATGATCGGAAGACCCTCTACTAACAAACTGTCCACATGACACCCATGGATAAATCGCCTTCGGCCATGGCCGAAGGCGATTTTTTTTTGATGAACTCGCAAAAAGTCGACGGATGGATATGGAAAAAGTCCCGTATGCGGCCTTATAGTGTTTGGCGTTACCCTCCTGTTCACTTTCGATTGTCGCATCACGTTTACTGATTCTTAACGTTGACAGCTTATTCGTGTTTAGATATGAGTAAAATAGAAATGATTTGGATGCATGAATACCACATGGAAAGATATCGGTATGAAGGAGTATAAAGACCACCCGGGCTTTGATGCCGGGTCTCGTAAGGGCTTATCCATGGACGCCAGATCACATTTGAAACTCTAATGGCCCGAACACCTATTGTGTATTTGGGGGAATCAGAGGTTACCATGATGAAAAAAAGCGCAATGAGTCTTTTAACAATGACAATGTCTCTGGTGTTGGTTTGGAGTGCCGTTGCAGCCATCTATGATTGGGTTCCGGACAAAACTAAACATGGCGTTGAAACCTTTTATCGTGAGGTTGAAAATTCCCCCATCAAAGAATACAAAGCAGTCTGCGAAATGGATTACCCCATTGAAGTCCTTCTGGAAGTGCTGATCGATGTCCCGTCTTATCCCCAATGGATGCCGGACTGTATGCAGGCTGAAATCCTCAAGGAATTCAACAAAGGCCTTGAGAGGGGCAACTACTATATCCATTTGACCATGGATGGGATCTGGCCGGCCAGAAACAGGGATCTTGTCATTGAATCGGTTCCCAAAACAGACTGGGAAAAAGGTGTTTCAGTCATCCGCCTGAAAAAACTTGAGAATTATCCCTATCCGCAACAAAAGGGGATTGTGAGAATTGAGGAATTTGTTTCGGAATTCAAATTTGAATACATCACACGAGAAAAAACACGGGTGTCATTCTGCACCTATGTGGATGTTGGCGGGGCCATTCCCCCGGGATTTGCTGCCATACAAACATCCCGGGTCCCCTTGGGTACCCTTCTGGGGCTCAATAAAATGGCCGCCGAAACCCGATATCGCGAAGCAGCGGCACGGGATTATTTTTAAAGCATACATTTTCTAAAAGTCCAATCCGGTCAAACACTCTTACTCGCTCGTGTACGAGTATGAATAATTCGAAATCAAGTCGATTCCGATCGTACTCGAACTCAGTAAAATCCTTCATATGTCCCATGGGTCCTATAGGCCCCATAAGTCCCATAAAACCTATGGGGCTCATAGAACTGATGTCATTTTGTGAAGAAGCTGAACAACTTTTAGCCGAGTGAACATGTGTTTTAAGCTCTTGACTATGGATTGGGTAAATAGTACAGGTGTAATAAAATAATATAGGGGTGGGAAACCGTTTATTATCGAATGCAAGGGATTTAAAGGCCATGATTTCATATCGGGTTTTAAATTCCTGTGCGGTTCAAAAACTGAAGATGGATGTTATGAATTGCACAACCTTGCCCGTTCAGGGCGAAACGGGGTTTATTTTTGGGGGATGGGTCACATGGACAAACGAGTGTATTTTTGCGCTTTTTTTCTGATGATGGTCATGGCTATGCCTGTAATGGCTCAGGAAGATGGCTATGAATGGAAGCTGATCAAAGAAAAAAAAGGTATCTCAGTTTATGCCAGCACGACACCCGGTTCGGACTTTACGACTTACAAAGCCACGGGGGTTATTGACAAACCCTGGGAAGTTCTTTTTGAAGTTTTACTTGATGTCCCGGGTTATCCCTTCTGGATGCCGGGCTGCCGTAAGGCTTCGGTTGTCAAGATGCTCGAAGAACCCTTGATCAAAGGACATTTTGTGATTCATCTTGTCTGGGATGCCATCTGGCCTGTGAAAAACAGGGATATGGTGGTGCTGGTTGAGTCGAACCATGACTGGGAAAACGATCATGTGGTCGTGACCTTGAATGATACGGATCAGTTTCCTGTTCCGGTTGAACAGGGCCTGGTCCGTGTTCAAAAATTTTTGGTCCGTTTTGACTTCAAATACATTGATCGGACACATACCCAGGTTGAGTTTGTGAATCTTGTGGATCCTGGAGGGGTGGTGCCGCCAGGTATAGCAGATATTCAGACAGCGTCTGTCCCCTATGATACCCTCAAGGCGCTTGGGGAAAGGGCACAGGACCCAAAATATTTTAAACAGGCTATGGTAGATTATTTTTAGTTGAGTGAACAGCATTATTAACAGACCCTGATGTATTGGTTGTGCTGAAACTATTTTCAAGGGGGAGTATATGAGCAAAAAAAACGTCTCCACATTAATTTTTTCCATTTTATTGAGTTTGGTTCTGACCCAGTCGGTTTCGGCACAAGCGATAAACAGTTATGAGGAGTTATTTTCCCTTTTCCCAGGAGGAATGGAAAATTTAGAAGTCAACAAACCTGTTGTTGAAGAAGCCCAAAAGTTGATTGCTGAACGGCAGCTGCTTCGTCGAAGGCGAACCATCAAATTCATGAAACCCATCAGTTACGACCCCATGAATGAAAAATATATATCCGTGTCTTTCCAGGCCCAGATCATGCCCCGGAAAAAAGCCGTCTTCTCAGTTCTTTTTGAAACCAATGCTGACAACGGAATTTCATTTCCCAATACAACCTATTTGTCATGGGTGGGGCCCAATGATCTGAAGAATTATGACGATATGACTCTCAATACCTTGTATGCAAGTTACCAGGAAATGGGTATTGAGGATTGCAAGCCCGGCTTCATGCGCTCGGGTATGGAAAAGGCCCTGCTCAGCAAGGCTGATATCGGACATACCCATAACGCCAAGTCCATCGTTGGAGGAACCCTTTCCGAGTCTGTTATTCCTGCAGGAATCGTCCGTGATGCTGAGCTTGACAGGATGGTGCATGGTACGATTTCAAAACTTGAAAACCGAATCGCTCAGTTGGAAAAAACCGTGGCTGCGTTGTCACATATTCTGGGCGGTGTCAGCCGTAAAAATGAGACTATTTTATTCAGCAATGTGAATGTTCAGATCGTCAACGGAAAAGGGTCGACCCCTTTGGCCAATGGACTGGGGAATCTTATTGTGGGCTATAATGAATCCCGAGCCAATGATTCACGGGAAGGATCCCATAATATCGTGGTGGGCAGCAAGAACAACTATTCATCCTACGGCGGGATTGTGACTGGTTTCAATAATGAAATTGATGGGAAATACGCATCGGTTATGGGCGGTAACAATAATTCCGCCAGTGGCGACTATGCCACGATCACAGGGGGGGCGAAAAACAGCGCAAAAGGCAAATACTCGAGTATCCAGGGCCAAAGCGACCGAACAAAAGTCGGTGAAGGCGAAAACCCCCATTTCAATAGTAACTGAACCATGGCTTGAATCGTCTGTGCATTCAGGGTAAAATATAGTGATAAAAGGGAATAAATACAATGGGAGAATCTGTTGGAAAAAATGCCTTGAAATGGTGCTCACCCTCATTGTTCTTCTAACCGCCCCCTTTATTATTATTCTGTTTGTTCTTCCGGGCATGGGGATCTTAAGCCCCCAGCCTGAATGGGGCTTCGTTTCAGTGGGCCTGATACTTTTCGGGATTTTTTCTCTGGGCCTTATCCTATTGCTGCACCAACGCAGAAAACACCTTAGTGAGTTATTCCATTTGAGAAAAGAGATACAGCAGATGTCATCGGAACTTCTTCTGGCCGGAGAACGGGAAAGACGGAAAATTGCCATGGATATTCATGACCGGATTGGCCAGAATCTTGCTCTTTCCCGGAAAAAACTTGATCTTTTTCGATCTCAGAATTCCTCCGGGCCCATCCTTGATCACGTTGTCCAAATGATTGATCAGGCCATTGACGATACGCGCTCCCTGACTTTTGATATCAGTCCCCAGATTCTCTATGATGATGGTCTTGAAGCTGCCCTTGACTGGCTTTGCGAACAAATGGGAAAAGACCATGGAATCACGATGGCTTTTAGGGATGATTTGAAACCCAAGCCCCTTTCCATGGATGCACGTATTCTTCTTTTTCAGTCTGTTAGGGAATGTGTGTTGAATGTGGTCAAACACAGTCAGGCTGATCAGGCTTGGGTCCATATAAAGCTTATCCACAACACGTTGCATATAGAGGTTGGTGATAACGGGGTGGGCTTTGACCTGGAATCAGTAGTAAAAAAAGAAAACAGGAGTTATGGACTCGGACTTTGGTCCGCCATTGAACGAATCAAACACCATGGCGGTGACGTGCATGTGGAGTCCAAGCTTTCCCAAGGCACTCGTATAAAAATTGATTTCCCTCTTGACCGGCACGTTTAAATACATGTACTATGAAGGAACGTTTGTGAGGGGGTATAAAATCAGCCTTCAAGCAGGGTCAAACCTTCCTGGATGGCGAACTTTGTCAGTCTGGCAACGCTGTGAATGTTAAGTTTTTCCATGATCTGCCGGCGGTGTGTGTTGATGGTAGACTCGCTGACAAAAAGACGTTTCGCAATTTCCCTGGTGGGTACCCCTTCCGAAATCAGTTGAAGCACTTCCTTTTCTCGACCGGTAAGATCTGCCGTACGGGACATCTGGTCTACCGATGATGAGTTCAGGTAGTCTTTGACAACGGTTTCGGCAATTGACGGGCTCAAATAGGTTTTATTTTCCACAACTGTTGTGATGGCGCAAACGAGTTCTTCAAACGAGCATGTCTTTAGAAGATAACCCACGGCTCCGGCCTTGAGCATGCCGGAAATGTAACGTCTGTGAGCGTGCATGGACAGGGCAATCACCCTGATTCCCGGGTTGGTGCTAAGGATCTGACGTGTGGCTTCCATGCCATTTAAATCGGGCATGCTGATATCCATAATCACCACATCAGGGCTAAGTTCCAGGCATAATTTTGATGCTTCCCGTCCACTGGAAGCTTCAGCACAGACGGTCATACGGCTGTCACACTCGAGGAGGACTTTGATGCCTGAACGGGTGACAATATGGTCATCAGCAAGAATGACTCTGATACTCAATGAACCCATAGATATTATCCGGAAAGTGTGTTATAATATAATGATAAAATTCTGCTTCACTATCTAACACACTTCGTGTCGCATGTAAACCGGAACGGGGAATGGGATGAGGCTCTCCCTTCATGGGTATGGAAGTGATGTGTTGTTCTGATGATGATCAGTGTTTTGTGTTTGATGAAATATAATTTGGTGTGCGCTTTTTGTTTTAATGCCTGAAACATGAACATGTCAGTTTTTGCGGTAGTTGCAATTGGGGCCCTTGGGGGGGCCGGGCATGTCAACAGTATCAGTGGATTGACACATTTAATTTGGGGGAACTATGTCTAAAAAAACATTTGATGAGCTACGCGAAGATGCACGAAATGCCAGAAAGGAAATTATTCTGGATGCCACGGCAAAACTTTTCAAAAAAAAATCCATTTTCAAAATCAGCATGAGGGATATTGCCACGGAAGCCGGGATGTCGGCGGGGAACATCTACTTCTATTTTGAAGACCGGGAGGCGATTGTCCGTGAGCTGATGATCAGGGATGAAAAAAACATTATTGACATCTTCAGGTCCATCATCAGGATTGACACAGAGGATGCCAAAGCACTTCAGCAAAAGCTCATGATGGACCCTGCCGGGGACACTCCGGTCAGGGAATACCACCGGGCCGGTGCAGTTTCTTTTTAGGGAGAATCTTTGAGCCGGAGCTTTATCCGGATGGCCCACAACTGAATCAATCGATTTAAAAACAGGGTTCCCAAAAAGGTTAGGCTTTCGGGCCTGCCTCAAGGGAGTCTTGCGTTTTTAGAGCCCAGTGTTTATACAGTCGGAAAAATCATATTTCCAGCAGCCCTAAATCATGTTTTGAGCGATTGGCGATTACTTTTAATTATGTTTATGTTAAGTAAACATTGTTTATTGGTTTTTTGCGCTTGCCGATTGGACGAACGTAAAAAAAGCAAGGTTTTGAAATCAGAGTGAATCGCTTAGATGTCCTGGCGAAGGGCTTTATTCTGTCTCTCATAAATAAAGGGACTAAGGGCCTGTGTTCTTTGATTCAAAATGCGTTGTTTTTTTATGGTCCAAGCGGTTGATGGCGGTCCAGCATTGTCCTGCTGATGGAACATTTCGGAGGGAGTCGTATGGTCATTTTTAACAGCAGGATTCGGTTACGCCATCCTGCATTGGTTTTTATGATAGTCTTGCTCGTTTCATCCGAGACATATTCCGCAACCTTGGACGTCCCCTCAGTATTATATCCCACAATTCAGTCTGCCATTGATGCCGGATCAAACGGTGATACCATTATTTTGGACGATGGGACATATACGACCGGCAATCTCAGTTTCGGGGCAAAGGCATTGACCTTGACCTCTGCCAGTGGTCTACCGTCCGCATGCATTATCCAAGGCGCTGCGGTGGCAACGACACCGACCTTTAATATCAGCCCGACCGACAAGCTCGGGTCAATTATTAAAAACATCACCATTATCGGCACCCGGGGAACATCAAACACCTCCGCGAATGGCGGGGCCTTTAACATTCAAACATCGATAACCCTGGAAAACTGCATCATCAGGAACTCCACGGCCTATCGCGGCGGGGGGCTCCATATCTCCAATGCATCAAAACCCGTATTCAACACGTGTGTTTTCAGGAGCAACGCAGCCTGGCGCGGAGGCGTTGTTTATTCAGAAAGTGATGCCTCACCAACCTTTAAAAATTGTCTATTCACTGGAAATGACGCGAGCAACTCCGGGGATGTCATGTATCTGGACAGTAATCCGGCGAACCTTGTCAACTGTACCCTGACGAACAACAGCTCGAACAACAACCTTATATTCCAAGAGGCAAGTAACTTGCCCATGACAATATTAAACTGCATCATCAACGCGGCGAGCACCAGTGACTTTGCAGTTAACGGCACGGATTCAGGTTTGGGCACGACGCCCTATCCCAGTATTGTCAATACGTATATCCGGGGAACATATGACTATTTAAGAGGTGGGGTATCCATGGTGTATGAACCCACCAGGATACTCGTCAAACGAGACCCTTACGTCAACTTATTTAATAATCCAGCGGCTGTCTACGTTGATTATACGGGTTATTTACCACCCCCAGCCACGACCTTTGAACTTAATTTTACGGAAACAACGAATTTTCATCTGGGCATGGATTCATCGTGCCTCGGTCTTGGTGTAAACGGCAGTGGTTTTGATTATGAGGATGAAGAAAGGCCATACTACCTGGGACGGGCTCCGGATCTGGGCGCAGATCAGTTTAATTACTGTTATCTTGTGAATAACAGACCTGATCTTGAGGGAAATCATTGGTTTGATGTTTCCCTGGGATCTGCCCAGCAACAGATCAGTACTGTCCAGGCCACAGGGACGTGGCTTCAGACCGGGAAGGTCAGGTTTTACAGAATCATACCCAGCGTATCCGGGGTGATGCGGCTCTGGTCCGATAACGCCAGCGTTGATTTGAAAGCCTCCCTGGCAGATGGTTGTCAACGGGCGGATATCCTTGTCACTGCAGACGATGACGGGAATGATTTTCATTGTGATTATGTCTATGCACAACAAGATGTTCCTTACTATCTGGCAGTGACCAACAAAGGCACTGGGGCAGGGAGTTTCAACCTTTTTGGGGAAATCCAGACGGATGATCGCCCCAACAGTTGTGCTATTGCCGACACACTGTCCCCTGGGGATGATATAACCATCACAAATACCTATTTTGATGGATCTTATGCCGATCAGGAGATATTTTCAAACATCGATTTTGACGATGACGAAGATTGCTATAAAATGGTTTTTTCGGTACCCGGTACCCTGATGATCACCTCTAAATTCCAAGTAAACGGGGATGTTTATGGCCAGACAGAACCCGATTATCTCGAAGTTCTCTTAAAAGATTCGGACTGTCAGGTTGTCGCCGAAAATACAGCATCGGGTTCATTTTTGATTATTCATCCGAATCCGTCAGCCTCGGTATGCTACCTGAACGTGGACCGAAATCGTTTTGAAGAAAGCGGGGCTATTCTTAATTACGGATTTGATATCCGTTATTATCCACTGGATGAAACAGAACCCATGGAAATCATTCTGTCCGGGGACACAGGAAGCCGGTCCGGAGCCATTACCATTCCCGGAGACAGGGATAAATATTTTTTTGATATTGTAAGCCCCGGAACCATCAGCGCCGAGACCTCGGGGTGTGTTGCCGGTGAAAACGCCAAGATAGATATCTATAATTCACTGAATGAGAAAATCGTGGATAATGGGGCAAGCCAAATGCCGGTCAGTGGTAACTATGTGATTACAGCCGCCATGGTCAGTGAGACTGATGAAGCGCCGTTTTTTGTGTCACCTGGACGCTACTATCTTCGTGTATCTGCCCTGAACAGCCATACCACACCGTTTGAATATGATGTCAGCCTGTCGTTTACGGCCGTTTCGGACGATCATGCAAATTACAGACAACTGGCAACCCTTTTAAGCCCCTGGCAAATTGTGTCATCAACCGATGCCCGGTTGTATTTTTATCCCAGGGTGGGCCATGTGGGTCCCATGATAGGGTCAGACCCGGAAACGGATTATTTCCGTGTGGATGTCCCGTATAACGGCACCCTGGATATCATGGCAGATTATGCCGCATCAACGGGCCAGATACAAGCCAGGCTGCTGGATTATTATGGAAATCCTTTGGCCACAGGCTCAGATATCCGGGTCGCAAATCCGGATTTTCCCATGGGCCCGGATAATATTCCCCTATGGTTGAATACGGCAAGTTATCTGGTCAATGCCATGGTTCAGTCTCCGGCAGGAACCTATTATAAATGTATTCAGGCGGCTTTGGGAGACTCTCAGTCACCGGCCAATAACGCGTATTGGGAAAACGTACCCGCGCCCTCTTCTGTTGATGGAAGAATCAGAAAAAAAATGAGTCCCGGCATTTATTATATTGAAGTCACCGCTGCAGAAAATCTTGATTATCTGATTTCTGTTGATTTTGACGACTTCGGGGACAACTGGAACGAACCTGAACCCCCCAAACTTGACAGTGCCTTCAACAGTATTATCGGGCATCTCGAAACAGCCGCAAATCCGGCTTTTCAATACAGCAATGATGCAGATGCCTTTGAACTTGTGGTTACGGAACCCAATCGGTTTATCATATACACCACCGGTACGTCTGATACCTATGGCGTCATCAAATATAAATCCGTTTCCGGATTCACTCCGGGGGATACGGTTGGCGGGATTCAATTTGCAACTCTTTACCTGGAAGCCGACTATGATTTCAATAAAAATTTTAAAATACTCGATAAAGCGGAAACAGCCTCCGCAGGTTCTGATGTGGGTGTTCTGCTTACCCCTGGAACGTATTCCGTTGAATTGGCCCTGACGGTTCCCAATGAACTATCCCCAAAAACAGGGGATTATGTTCTCCACTTTGAGCAGGTCGATGATCACTGCAACCACACGGTCTGCCCGGGAAATAATCCGCCCCTGGGAATCATGGCAGGCGATACAGGATCCCAGAGCGGCGTTATCGAAAGTCCCGGCGATGTTGATTACTATACATTTACGCCCTCGGTAAGCGGGCGGCTCACTGTAAATGTGGGAGATTCGTCCTTGAGTCTTATCCTGAATCTCATGGATCAGGATGATAATCGACTGACCTATTCAAGTTCCGGAACCCTTGAATTTGATGTGACAGGGTTTCAAAACTATTACCTGTCCGTTAAACCCGAGTTTACATTGAATACGGGTGACTATGACTTTGACTACAGCATGGGGACCACTGTCGGTCGAGATGACGACGGGGCTCTTGATTCCACGGGAAATGATTTTGCCGACGCACGGGTTTTGGCCATAGGTGCCAACCCACCCTCTTCCACATCCCATCTGACCGGCGGAGTCGACCTGGCGGGGGATTACGACTATTACACCTTTACGGTCAATGGCCCCGGTATTTTGAAGATTTATTCCACGGGTACAACCGACACCTACGGTTATCTTTTCCTTGAAACCGGCAACATGTTTAATCTGGTCATGAGCAATGATGATTCGGATTATGACCGGACGGACGGGTACAATTTCGGATTTATGTACTATGTGGAGGACAGCGCTTCCAGGACCTTTTATGTGAAAGTCCGTGGTTATTCACCCCAGGAAACAGGCGACTATGAACTCCATATCGACTATACTACCGGATCGGACGATCATGGGGATGAATGTGGTATGGGCACACTGGTCAACAGGAATGCACCCGGTTCCGTATGGGACGGAGACAGCATCACCTTTGACGAATCAAGCATCGGATTTGTGGATTCGAATATCGGGATTTCCGGGGACTGCGATTATTTTAAATTTGTCACCGGCCCCGAGGGAACGGACAAAGGCTCGCTGACAATATATACATCGGATGGCAATGAGCCCGTGGATACCTTCGGCTATCTAAAGAATTATATGTGCGGAACCATTGCCATGAATGACAATGGCAGCGGAGTCGGTGACGGGTTGAATTTCAGAATCGCCTATACACCGAATTGCGTGTTCGGTGCCGCTTCCGATTGTACGCCGAATCTGGATTGTGAATGTATTCCCCACACATATTCTGCGGTTGTGCGAAGTTACGATGGTGTTGAAACGGGAACCTATGATCTCCACATCGAAAGTAACGGGGTATTCGTTCTTCCGGAAAGCACCACCCGAATGGATATTACAGGAAACGGTACCCGGTATTTCGGGTTTGAAGTTCCGGGACATGAATCCTATCTGACCGCTAATGTAACAGGTATAGCACCCTTTAACGTGGGGGATCTTACGGCCACCCTTTATACGGGGGAAGGCCTTGTTGTCCCCTTACAGGTCAGTGACTTTCCCATCTACGTGGATGGTCTGTCACGGGGGGTTCATTATCTCAGGATTGATAACACAAACGGTTCCAGTGCAGGTGAGTTCGACCTGGCACTGACGTGCACACAAACAGGTGCCATTGCTTACGGAAACGGTGATGGGACGTTCTCGTCAAACGATGGAACCCTTTCAATCACGGCACGGGGGTCGGATTTTGGTGGAGGGGCCAATACGCCGGACAATGGCTATTTTGTCTATCATAAAATTGAAGAGGGCTTTGAATTTATAGCGAAAGTACGATTCACCGGAGGTGTTGTCGTTCAAAATTCCAAGGCCGGCCTGATGGTGAGGGAAGATATCCGGAATGCCTATGCCAGGAATGTATTTTCAAGCTTGATGCGTTATAATACAGCCACCAGCTTTAGGGCCAGGACCCAGTACCGAAGCACACCCAACGGAGCCACGACAGTGGGAAGCGAGGTCAGTGTCGGGGATGTGTCTGCCAGTGGGTGCTATGTCAGGATCCACTATGACAGCGACAGCAATCAGGTGCTTACGGGTTACAGCACGGATGGTTTGAATTGGTCTGCGGATTTTGCCTTGGCCATTACCCTGACACCCCCCCTCTATGTGGGGTATGCCGTATCCTCCTATTCATCAAGCCAGTACAGCCAGGTTGAATTCACGAATGTTCAGTATGTTAAGCTCATGGCTGAAGATGAATAAGGATGGCGTCGTAAAAAGTCCCATATGCGGCGTTATAGTGTTTGGCCGGACGTTCGACATACGAATAAGTATGCCTTCACGCCCGGCCAAACACTATGCCTTGCCTATGGACCTTTTTCCATAGCCATCTGTCGACTTTTTACGAGTTCATCAAGGTTGATGGCGTCGTAAAAAGTCCCATATGCGGCGATATAGTGTATCAAGAATGAGGGCGTATGGATTTTTATAAAAACAAAGATGTCGAACAGGAATTGCTTATGAAACACAGAACGGATGCGATGAAATGTGATATGACTTACCCCAGGGCAAAAACCTTAAAGCTCCTTGCCGCATCGTTCCTTCTCATGGCCATGGGGGTGGGGCTTTGGAGTTGCTCGTCCGGATCGGATCCTGTCGGGGATCAAACCGCCCCGGTGTCACCTGCCAGTGGAATTTTCACAGGAAAAGCAACCATCGGGAGTTCTTCGGGTGGTGCCATTTCCGTTGAAACAAATGACGGGATCCTGGTCATCCTGGATATCCCCGAAAAAGCCCTTGAACATCCAAACGAAATCACCTTGACCGTGACACAAACGGCTCAAGGTTCTGCCAAACATATCACTAAATCGGATGATTCCGAATTCCCCAGTGAATTTGATATCACAATTACTCCGGGTATCTCCCTCATGGAGCCAGCCCAGTTAACAGTGGTTTATCCCCAGGGAATCGATGGATCCGGGATGATTCTATGTCGAAGCGGGGTTGGTCTTCTGCCCCTGAAACAGGGGATGACTTCCGGTTCTTTGACAGGGTCACTGTACCGTCTGGGAAATTTCGTTTGCCAGGCACCTGTGGATGACGAGTTCATTACATCGGCCTATAACCTGATCGGACTGACACCGGATGGAAGCTGGCAGGAAGCCTTTACCACATTTGATGCCCTTGTCTTTCTTTCAGCCTATATGGCACAACACGGGTATACCGTGGAATCAGCCGACTGCTTCGGGGCCGTTGTTGAACAAAGCAAAAAAAGTGTGGGCACGTTTCTGGACGCCATTGGGCTTGTTGAAAAAGGCAGTTATGATTTTAAGTCCTTGGACAAGTTTAAACATCTGATGGTCTTGTGTGAAAACCCGGCCAATATCATTGCCGAACTTGATGGACACATTGAAAGCTATGATGTGGATTGACTTGTAAGGTCGTGACTTTAATAAAGTAAACTCGAAAAAGGCGTTTTGCCAGATAAGCAAAGCGCCTTTTTATATTTGATGGTTGGCATTTTGATGCACGAACCTGGCAACTTAGTTTTTTATTAACTTCCCGTTCGCGTAGCTTACTCCCCCTGTGTCAGGATAGTTGTCGCATGATTTAAAAAAAAGAAATCAAAAGTTGAGCAGGTGGCACATGTCCGTGTTCGTCCCTGTCAGTCCGTGTTTGTCCAGGCTATTTCTTCGTGGACGGACACGGACGAGCACTGACTGACACGGACATTGAAACACCGTGGTCAAACC
>Ga0180007_10000790_pt1 | contig 48470 bp, 47 predicted proteins | sample MM_PC_MetaG_FD_121122 | JGI IMG/M metagenome (GOLD analysis project Ga0180007, IMG submission 121122) | Groundwater microbial communities from the Aspo Hard Rock Laboratory (HRL) deep subsurface site, Sweden - MM_PC_MetaG | ecosystem: Environmental > Aquatic > Deep subsurface > Groundwater... | reverse complement strand
TCCCAATGGATCCTATTTAAAAAATTGGCTCCTTGCTACCTACAGACTAATAGAGATTTTAAACAAACAAACAAAAAAGGGGATGGAGTATCCCTCGTTTAATCATATTAAAATCATAACAAATTAAAACAGATATGTCAAGTCGAATAACAGAACCCAAACAATTAAATGAAGATCGCTACCTAGACTCAACTCTAAGGCCTTGTTCCTTTGATGAATATGTAGGCCAAGAGAAAATCAAAGATAATCTAAAAATTTTAATTGAAGCTGCTAACCAAAGAAAAGAAGCTATTGATCATATCCTTCTCTCGGGTAGCTCTGGACTGGGTAAAACTACTTTAGCTTATATTATCGCTAAAGAAATGAATAGTAACATTAAAATTACTTCTGGACCAGCTATTGAGAAAGTTGGTGATCTAGCTTCTATTCTAACAAACCTCCAACCAGGAGATATTCTTTTTATTGATGAGATTCATCGCTTGAATAAGACGATAGAAGAAACTCTTTACCCGGTCATGGAGGACTTTGTTTTAGATATTATCATTGGGAAGGGCCCTTCGGCCCGAACTCTTCAGCTAGAATTACCTCGCTTTACTATGATTGGGGCAACAACCCGAACCGGATTAATTTCTTCTCCTTTAAGGAGTCGTTTTGGCGCTACTTATCGCTTGGACTTCTATCAACAACCAGATATTGAAAGCATTATTGATCGCTCAGCTAAAATATTGAAAGTTAGCATCGACAATCCCGAAGCTTTAAGAATTATTGCTCAATCATCCCGTCGAACTCCTCGAGTAGCCAATCGCCTTCTTAAAAGAGTTAGAGATTACAGTCAAGTTAGAGGCAACGGTATTATTAACCAGCAGACTTCGCAAGAAGCCCTGCAAATGCTAGAAATAGATCAATATGGACTAGAACCAACTGACCGCCGACTCTTAGAGATGATTATTACTAAATTCAATGGTGGCCCAGTTGGTCTCCATGCTTTAGCAGCTGCCTGCCAGGAAGAGACAGAGACCATTGCTGATGTCCATGAGCCCTACCTTCTCCAACTCGGTTTTCTTGATCGAACACCCCGTGGAAGAATTGCCACTAAATTAGCTTACAATCATTTAGGATTAAACTATCCAGAGGATAGTCGGAACTCATTACTATGAAAATCTTACCAGAAGAAGCCCCAACTATCCCAGGAGGAAATAAATAAATAAAATAATATGACCAGAGAGGGCAAAATAAATGTAGTATTTTGCTGGTTATTAATCATCGGGGGGTTTTTTATTACCCAAAATCCAATTTTAGCCGCGGCTGGTGATGTTGTTATTAATGAGATTATGACTGGTCAGACAGGAGCAACTAAAAATGAGTTTATTGAATTATATAATACCACTGAAAATAATATTGACTTAAGTGGATATAAATTAAAAAAGAAAACTAAAAGCGGTACTGAAAGCAATCTAATAAGCTCGTCTAAATTCATAGGAATAATACCCGCTGGTGGGTATTTTTTAATCGCCCATCCTGATTATAAAGACACAATCAACGCCGACCTCGCCTATTCTGGCTCTTCCTACTCTATCGCGAGCAATAACACTATTATCCTTTATGACACAGAAGATAACATTGTTGATAAGGTCGGGTACGGCGAAGAAGTTGTTGATTTTGAAAATCAAGCTGCCCCTGACCCCGGAAGTGATCAAAGCATAGAACGGCAACCAGTTGGGTATGATTCCAATAATAATAGTACTGATTTCGTTATTCAAAGCACACCTACTCCGCAAAATAGTATTTTAAGCCAACAAACTATTCCTAGTACCGATATTAGTAGCCCGACAAACACTAGTAGCAGTGATTTCACTAATCATCCTCCTTTTGCTGTGGCTGGATCAAGTATTACCGCTTTAACTAATCAAGAAATACTTTTTGATGCTAGTGAATCCTATGATATGAATAATGATCCTATTACCTATTTCTGGAATTTTGGTGATGGAGCTACTGACATAGAAGAAGAAACTACTCATACCTATACTTACCCTGGGCAATATTTAGTTTCTTTACTTGTCTCAGATGGGACTTTTTCTGATTTAGATATTATTACAGTTAATATTTATGAACGATCAGTAATTATTAATGAATTTAGTAATCAATGGATTGAATTATATAATCAAAGTGATCAAATGGCTAATTTGACTGACTGGCAGTTAAATGATTTTATATTTCCTCCTAATAGTTTTATTGGGCCCAAACAATTTTTAATTTTAAAACAAGAAATCACTAAAATTGATTTTAGTAGTAGTAATGATCAAATTAGTTTAATTTATCCTGATGGTTCAGTTGGGACCAAAGTTAGTTATTTAGCCGAAGACAAAGAGGGTTTTTCTATTGCTTTTGACGGAGATGATTACTTTTGGACTAGAGTTCCCACGCCGGGCCTAGCCAATATTATTTCTATAACAAACATCGCAAAAGAGCCGGAAAGTTTTTCGGCTAATAATCCCGAGCTGATTATTGAACAAATTAGTTTAACTCCAAGAGATAACTTTATTAGCCAAGAATCTCCAACCAGCTCAACTCAATTTATAGGGGCAACTAGCCAAACTCCGCAAAACAATTCTCAAATCGCGGCCATATCTCAATCAACCCAATCCAATCAAAAATCTACTCTTATTCTCTATCTCTCTATCATCATCTCTGGCTCTCTCTTAATTAGTTGGATCATTATTAAAGTACGGAATTCTCGGAGAGTATAGAATTATAGTCAGATCTCAGATGTGAGGTCAGACCTTCAGTAAAGGTCTGACCTCTGCGGAGGTCCGACCTCGTATCAGACTCCCCCCCCAATAATGGTGGTGTGTTTTTCATTGACACTCTTTCTCAATAAATAGTATCATTAAGGTATAAATATATGAGTGGACATAGTCATTGGTCAACGATTAAACATAAAAAAGGAGCGACAGACGCGAAGCGGGGTAAAGTTTTTAGCAAAATATCCCGCTTAATTAGTGTCGCTGCTAAAGAAAAAGGTGGAGATCCAGAATCTAATCCTCGATTACGAGTCGCTATTAGCAAAGCTCAGCAATCTAATATGCCCAAGGATAAAATTGAGCACGCCATTAAACGCGGAACCGGCCAATTAGCAGGAGCTCAAATTGAAGAAGTCACTTATGAGGCCTATGGCCCAGCTGGCATTGCTTTGATTATTGAAGGAATTACTGATAACAAAAATAGAACGCTACCTGAAATTAAAAATATTTTAAGTAAATTTGGAGGGAAGCTAGCCGAAGCTGGAAGTGTTAAATATATGTTTGAGCGCCAAGGGAGCGAATGGACACCTAAATATCCAATGGAAACTGATCCTAAAACCAGAGAGCAATTGGAAAAACTTTTTGAGTCATTAGATGACAATGACGACATTCAGGAAATTTATAGTAATCTTAAATTATGATTATCTTAGGCATTGATCCTGGGACTGCCATAATTGGATACGGTATTATCGAAAAATTATCAGATAAATTAAAGGTAATCGAGTATGGTTGTATTACAACCAAGACTGAATATTCAACCGCTGAACGACTTGATCAGCTAGATCAAGAGTTAATTAAATTAATTAAAAAACATAAACCTGACAAGATGGCTGTTGAAGATATCTTCTTTTTCAAGAATCTAAAAACGGTTATTAAAGTCAGCCAGGCTCGGGGGGTTATTTTAATGAGAGGAGCCCGAATCAAGATTCCAATCTTCGAGTATACTCCCCTCCAAGTTAAACAAGCCGTGACTAGTTATGGTCGGGCTGATAAAAAGCAAGTTCAGGAAATGGTTAAGCTTTTACTTAAATTAAAAGAGATACCTAAACCGGATGACGCAGCCGATGCTTTAGCAATCGCTATTTGTTGCGCTCATTCTACCATTTAATATGTCACCACTTATTCAATACATGATCAACCAAGGAGTCCCTCAGGAGACCCTGATTTTTCTCCTAATGTTACCGATCGTAGCCACGATTATTGCTTTTTCCCGTCAGATTGTTGGCATTCGAGGATTTGGCATCTATACTCCTTTAATCATTACTTTTGCTTTCTTAGCCACTGGTCTTAAATATGGGTTAATTTTCTTTATTGTCATTATCTCGGTTGGTACTCTGATGAGATTATTTATTCGCAGATTTCGCTTGCTTTATCTCCCTCGAATGGCCATTGCTTTAATAGCCGTTGCTTTAGCTATCTTAACTATTATCTATTTCGGCGCCTCAACTCAAAGGACCGGACTGATTACCTCCTCTGTTTTTGCGGTCTTGATTATGATTACTCTGGTTGAAAAATTTCTAAGCACTCAAGTAGAAAAAGGAGGTAAGGGAGCCATTTTTATAACCATCGAAACTTTAATTCTTTCTATCATCTGCTATTTCGTAGCTAGCTGGGATTTACTCCAAATCTTTGTTCTCAGTCACCCCCTCTTGGTTATCTCCTTAGCAGTAGTTATTAATATTTTCTTGGGTAAATGGACTGGCCTTCGTCTTTCTGAATACTTTCGTTTTAGAGAAATAATTAAAAATATTGAGATACCTAAGAAGAAACGTTCGGGTAAAATCTAGGCTTCAACTATGTTTGATTTTTTTGAAAAATCTCATCAAATTCTAGGTATGAATGCCCGTATCCTTACCTTTATGCGGCCCTCTAATTCATTGAGGGCTATTCGTATTGCTGATAATAAGCTGGTAGCTAAAAGAATATTGAAAAAGAATGGCCTGCCTGTTGCCCAAACTCATTCCGTGATCAAAGACATTCATGAATTAAGAAATTTTGATTGGACGAGCCTGCCTAATACTTTTACTCTAAAACCTAATCGGGGCTTAGGCGGAGGAGGAATTCTAATTGTTTACGCTCGGAGAAAAAGATATCCCTACCCTTGGATTAAGGCTGATCGAAAAATCGTAGGGATTAAAGACCTAGAGGGTCATATTTTAAATATCCTAGAAGGAATCTATTCTTTAACTAATCTACCGGATATAGCTTTTTTCGAAGAAAGAATTCGTCTCCTTAAATTGTTTAAGCCCTATTCCTTCCGTGGTATCCCTGACATTCGAATTCTCGTCTACAATTCAGTTCCAATTATGGCTGAATTACGTTTACCAACCGAAGAATCAGGAGGAAAAGCCAATCTTCATTTAGGTGGTATTGGTGCTGGTATTGATATGGGTACAGGTATCACAACCACAGCGATTCAAAAAGACCGGATCATTGAATATGTCCCCGGAACCAGATTACCTCTAAGAGGAATTCAAATTCCTGAATGGAAAGAAATTCTAAGATTAGCTATTCACGCTCAGCAAATAACAAGGATTGGTTTTTTAGGTATTGATATTGCTATTGACAGAGAAAAAGGACCTGTTATTCTAGAACTTAACACTCGGCCAGGCCTATCTATCCAAATTGCTAATATGTCCCCCCTCGACGAACGACTTAAGCGTGTTAAGGGGTTAAAAGTCAAAACCATTAACAAAGGAGTGCAGATTGCCCAAGATCTATTTGGAGGCGAGATTGAAGATGAATTAGAAGAAATTTCAGGCCGAAAAGTTATTGGCATTAACGAACCAATTGACATCCTTGATATTAACAAAACAAAACATCCAACCATGGCTAAGGTTGACACCGGTGCTTATCGAACAACTATTTGTTCTAGTTTGGCTAAAGAATTAGGCGTCGATCAAGTTATTGGACAAAAAAAAGTGAGAAGTACTCTGGGTATGGAAGAAAGAGAAATTATTAGTCTTTCTTTCTATATGGATAAGCGCCTAGTTATGAGTGAGGCCTTTATAGCTGACCGAAGCGAAATGAAATATGATATTATTGTCGGTCGCCGAGATCTAAAAAGGTTCTTAGTTGACCCAGCTAAAAATGTTTTCATGAGACGACCTCGAACACTATAATGACTATTAATAATATAGAAACACTTCGAGAATTCTTTAAAACCGTTGAAACCCCAATTTTTGGGGCTGGAGTTTATGCCTTTGATCGATTGGGCCTAGAAACCATTATTCCTAATTACCGAATTCTTGCCCTTCGCTATGGATTAGATACAGAATTAATTGAAAAAGATATTGAAATGCTTTCTATAGAGAAAGGTATGGGCACTCGACATATCCAAGAACCACGCAATGCCACTACCGTTATTAACCATCCTAAAACAAAAAAATATTTAGACAAATATAAGAATCCCGCCATTCTAGTTCTTAAGGCCTCAACTAAAATGGAAAAAGTTTGTCAGGAGAATAACTGGAAATTATTGACTAATCCAACCACCTTTGGTAAAGAAACACTTGAGAATAAGATAAAGTTTAGAAGAATTCTTAAAGAAATAGACATCGATGTTCCACCAGGTAAAATCGCTTCAGTTGATAAATTACATTATGGTCATTTAATTAATAAGTATGGATTACCTTTTGTCATTCAACATCCAACTAAAGGTGGCGGCAAAGGAACCTTTTTTATCAACAACCAAGAAGACTTTAATAGAACTTTTAAGAAATTGAAGGGTAGATGGACGGAAGAAGATGAAGAAACAAAGTTTGAGGCCATCCCCGAAGCAATTGTGGCTAAATTTATTCAAGGATCTTCACCTAGTCTCACTGGATGTGTTACTAAACACGGGATTCTTTCAACTAATCTCCAACACCAAGTTCTGGACATCCCTCAGCTTTTCAGTCCAACTAGGGGCTCTGGACTCTTTTGCGGTCATGATTGGACCGGGTCTCACTTTAGTCAGGAGATTAATCAACAAGCCTATGAAATAACAGAAAAAATTGGGCAATATTTCAAAAGGATGGGTTATAAAGGAATTTTTGGCTTAGATTTTGTCCTTGACGAAGAAACAAAAAAACTATACCTGATCGAATGTAATCCTCGTCTTTTAGGATCCTTTCCAACCCTAAACATGGTTCAAGCCATAAACAACGAGCCCTTAATTTTGGGCTTTCATGTTTTAGAATTTTTAGATATTGACTATCAGATCGATTTAGAGGAAATTAATCGTCTAATGCGCCAAGATAAAATAGGGGCTCAAATGATGCTCCATAACCTAACCGAACATTGGGCCAGGAATTATAAACAAATCAAAGCCGGAGTTTACAAATTAGAGAAAGATAAACTAGAATATCTTCGACCGGGTTATGACTTGAAACATCTTGAAGATAAAGAGGAATTTATCTTAACCGATGGAGTTCAATACAAAAAATCACCCTTCAGTCCCAATCGCCGACTAGGTCGAATTCTCACCCTCAACCAGGTTCTAGATGATTCATACAAAAAATTAACTCCTTGGGCCCAACAAGTAGCTAAAGCGGTCCAAGAAGCATTTGATTTAAAACCAGTTAGATTTATTAAACTTAAAAAAATATTTAGACCCAATTTTTTAGCCAAGGGATAATGACCACTTACCTCAATCAACCCGATAAGAAAGTAGATATCAAAGAATTAGTCAGTTATGGAGGGCAATATTTAATTTTAAAACAAGCCCAGAAAAAAGGGATTAAAACTCAAATTTTACTCCGTAAAAACGGCGACGGGGAAATTGATTATTTATTTAAACTGATCTCTAAAAATCTCATTCCTTAAAAGCAAGAATATTAAAATAGATAAAAAAGGCCAGGAATCAATAAAAAAAGAGATTATCCGGAGATAATCTCAATATTTTACTTTCATTGATTAAAAAAGAAAATTACACTCTTCTCTTAAAATCTTTTCTACTAACTTTTGATCATCAATTTCTAAATCAATTTTATTTCCTTTATAGTATATTACTATTCCCTTTTCTTCTAGATGCCTTATTATTACTGGTCCTACAAATTTTTGCAGTATATCCTGAATAATTATTTTCATTTCTTTCCCTCCTTTTCGTTTTATGTAAATGAGCAATAGCACATATCTATACTTTTCCTAAATTTGGCTCCCCCGATGGGACTCGAACCGGGAATAATTAAATCTTTATCTGAATAAACTTTCTTTTACCGACTTGGATAATCATTTTATCTTTAACAACCATTATTTGGTGGATGTCATCGATTTTCTGATCATTTATTTTAACTCCGCCTTGTTCAATTAATCTTATAGCCTCTCCTTTGCTACTAGCTAAACCGATCTGGAATAATAGATCTACTATTTTATAATCCCCCCTAGCTACTTTTGCAATTGGGATTTTAGTTGGTTTATCCTTGTCTTTAAAAATCTTTTCAAATTCTTTTTCTGCCTGGTCTGCTTCTTCTTTACTATAAAATCTTTCTATAATTGCTTTGGCCAATTTAGCTTTATCATTTCTTGGATTGTCTATTTTCTCTATTTTTAAATCAGTTAATAATTCAAATCCTGGAAGAATTAATTCATCGGACCAAGCCATAATTTGACCAAACATTTGATCTGGCTTTTCATTAAGGGCAACCATATTATTTTCAGTTTTGCCCATTTTTACACCACCAGTATCCTCCAACAACTTTGTAGTCATAACATATTTTTCTTTATTCTTCACTTTCTTCATTAAAGTTCTGCCGGCTAACATATTAAACATCTGATCATTACCCCCAATCTCCAAATCGACATCCAGATAGACAGAATCATAGGCCTGCATCATTGGATACAAAAATTCATGCAAGTACAGATCTTTTTCGGCCTCTATCCTTTTTTTAAACATATCCCTAGCCAAAGTCTGCTGAGCGGTAAAATTAGAAGAAAGCTCTATCACGTCAGCAAAACTTAATTTTCCCAACCACTCTGAATTATACCTAAACTCAATTTTATCCAAATCCAAAACCTTGCCAATTTGTTCTTTGTACCCTTGGCAGTTTTTCATAACCTGTTCATGGGTTAATTTTTTGCGAACGGCCGATTTGTCTGTGGGGTCACCAATCTGAGCTGTAAAATCTCCGATTAAAATAATAATTTTATGCCCCAAATCTTGGAATTGCTTTAATTTCATCATTTGGACTAAATGACCTAAATGTAAGGTTGGGCCAGTTGGGTCAATACCATTATAGAGCTTAATCTTTTGACCGGATTTCAAAACACTCTCTAAGGCCTCTTTATTGGGATAAATGTTCTCTACACCTCGAGTTAAAACCTCTTTAATTTTATTTTCCTGAGTCATATTAATAATCATATCACTCTTGCTAATTAGGGTCAATTCTGTCAAAATGAATAATATGTTAATAAAGAGGGGAAAAATATTAAGAACAATAATTAAATTTGTTGTTTTTTGTTTGATTATTGGTTTTCTTTCGGGAATCGGTCTTTTGGCTTATTTCGCTAAAGACCTACCTGATCCAACTAAAATAGATGAACGCCAGGTCGTAGAGTCAACCAAAATTTATGACCGAACCGGACAAATTATTCTCTACGATATCCACGGTGAAGAAAAAAGAACGGTTATTCCTTTTGAAGAAATGACTCAATTTGTTAAAGATGCTACCGTTGTGGCTGAAGACGATAATTTTTACCATCACATCGGTATGGATTGGCGCGGAATTATTAGAGCTCTTGTAGCTAACTTTAGAGGTAAAAAAATTGCCCAAGGTGGATCAACAATCACCCAGCAGTTCATTAAGAATGCCTATTTGGGGGGTTCTCATTCAGAAAGAACTTATACTCGCAAAGCCAAAGAAGCAATTTTAGCTTTGATTATGGAAAGTAAATATTCTAAAGATGAAATTCTTAGTTTTTATCTCAATCAAATTCCTTACGGTTCTAATGCTTATGGTATCGAAGCGGCCGCTCAAACATTTTTTAATAAATCAGCCAAAGATTTGACCTTGGGCCAAGCAGCTCTACTAGCTGCCCTGCCTAACGCCCCCAGCTATTATTCTCCTTATGGATCTCATCCAGAAGAATTAAAGGAAAGACAAGAATATATTTTAGACCGAATGATTAAATTTGGCTATATTACCGAGGAAGAATCTCAAGAAGCAAAAAAAGAAGAATTAGAATATTCTTCTCCGGGTGATCTTAAGGCCCACCATTTTGTCACCATGATTCAAGAGTACTTAGAAGAAAAATATGGACGTAATTATACTGACATTAATATGGCCGGACTTAAGGTTCAAACTACTCTTGATTGGGATTTACAACAACTAGCTCAAGAAGTGGTTACCGAGGGAGTAGAAAAAAATGAAAACACCTACCAAGCGACTAACGCCGCTTTAGTTTCAATAGACCCCAAAACTGGCCAAGTCCTTGCCCTCGTTGGTTCTAGGGATTATAGCGAAGATCAGTTTAACGTAGCCACCAGTCCCAATAGGCAGCCGGGATCCTCTTTTAAACCATTTGCCTATGCTATGGCTTTTAAAAAAGGATACAGTCCAGAAACTATGCTCTTCGACTTAGAAACTAGTTTTGGTGAGTTTGGCCCGGTTGGTCAAGAGAAAGAGTATAAGCCCAATAACTATGATTTAAAATTCAGGGGACCCATTAGTATGAGAAATGCCTTAGCTCAATCAATCAACTTGCCTTCAGTTAAAACTCTGTATTTAGCCGGTGTTCGCGAAACAATTAATCTAGCTCAAGATATGGGCATTACCACTCTTAAAGACCGTAGCCGCTATAGTTTATCTTTGGTTTTAGGTGGTGGTGAAGTTAAATTAATTGATGAAACAGCCGCCTATGGTGTTTTTGCCACTGAGGGCATAAAACATCCAGTTAACATGATTATTAAAATAGAAGATGCCAATGGAGATATTATTGAAGAATATAAAAATGAAGCTGTTCGCGTTCTAGATCAACAAGTTGCTCGTCAAATTAATGATATTCTTTCTGATGAACAAGCCCGCTTACCCATGTTTGGACCCCATTCGCAACTCTACTTAGCAGGCATTCCGGTAGCCGCCAAAACTGGAACAACCCAAGATTATTCTGATGGTTGGACGGTTGGCTATACGCCCAGCTTAGTGACTGGTGTTTGGGCTGGAAATAATGAATTTGCTCAGAAAATGAAACCAGGCGCAGCCGGACTTTATGTTGCTTCGCCTATTTGGAATAAATTTATGACTGAGGCCTATAAGATTAAAACAAAAAATACTAATAATACTATTATTAGCGGTATAGACGATAAAATAGAGAATCAATTTTTTCTTCCTGAAAAAGCAGAAGAATTTACCCCACCAGAACCAACAGCTAGTAGCACTATCCCTATGGTTAATGGTCAATTAGCTTACGAGAATAAAGTTGGCATTGATAAAATTTCAGGTAAGCGAGCTACTGAATTAACCCCACCCGATTTAATTGAAGAAAGAATATATCAAGAAGTTCATTCTATTCTTTATTACTTAGACCAAAATGATCCTCAATTTGAAAATTGGGAACTAGCTGTTCAAAAGTGGGCCGGAAAACAATCCTCCCCTCCTCAAGGATACGACGATATTCACACTAAAGAAAACCAACCAAGCGTAGAAATAATTTCTCCGAGTAATAATAGTTCTTTGAGTGGATCTATTTTAACTATTCAAGCTCAAGCCAGCGCTAATTTAGGCATTAAACAAGTTGATTTCTTTTTTAACAATCAACTAATCAGCACCGATACAACTCAACCATATTCAATTACCTTTAATTTATCTCCCTACCTCTTATCCCAAACTGATCAAACCATCAAAGTCCGGGCTTACGATAAAGTTCTCAACCGCCAGGAAGATGAAATAATTATTTTAAATAATTATTAATTTATACCTTAATCGGCATGACAACATAAGTATAAGAATTATCGCCGACAGGACGAATGACTACTGGTTTACTCCCATCATTAAGACCAATAATTACTTTATCGCTAAAAATATTATTAAGCCCATCTAAAACATATTTATGATTAAAAATTATATCCACATCATCCCCCTCAACCTTAACATCTAATTTTGATTTATTCTCACCAATATCTGCATCTTTAGATAAAATATCTAAAGATGATGTTTTTTCTTTAATGGCAACTTTAATATCGTTTATTTTCCCACTAAACAAACTAGCAACTTTAATATTATTAATTAATTCTGATCGATTAACTATTACTTGGGTTTTAAAATTATTTGGGATAATCTGTTGATAATCTGGATATTGACCCTCAATAAGCCTTGAAACAACCTGGGTAGAGCCTAAATCGAATAAAACCTGATTACCAGACAAAATAATACTCACCTCGGTTTCTTCTTCGCCTAAAATCCTATTTATCTCTTGAACTGTTCTTTGAGGAATAATAATTGAACAACTCTTAAGGTCTTGAGAATTATCACTAATATCGATATTTTTTTCAGCTAAACGGAAACTATCGGTCGCAGCTAATCTAATTAAACCCTTATCAAATTTCATATAAACACCAGAAATTTCTGGGCGTGATTCCGAAAGAGAAGCCATATCTACTACTTGAGAAAAACCATTTTTTAAAAAACTACCTTTAATCTTTACTAAAGGTTCATTATTAATTTTAGGAATAATTGGAAAATCATCAGCTGGCAATCCTTTAAGTGTTGCTTTGAATTTTTTACACCTTATTTCTAATTGTTTATCTTTTGATTTTAACTCTATTTTTTCATTAGGAAGATTATTAATAAAATCAGCTAAGAGCCGTGCTGGAACAGTGATACTACCCTTATCTTGAACCTTACCAATAACCCAAGAATTAATCCCTATTTCTAAATTAGTTGAAGAAATTTTTAATTTATTACCTTCAATTGACAAAAGAAGATTATTTAAAATAGGTAAAGTTAAATTACGACCGATAATTTTTTCAGTAATATTTAAAGCTTGTTTTAAATTTTCTTGAAGACAAATAATATCCATATTTTTAAAAGTTTTTTATAATATAATATAATAATATAATATTTAAAAAATTTATTACTATTATTAAGCTACTAAAATCTGGGGAAAAGTCAATTATTTAAGTTGTTTATTATTGGTTCTTAATTGTTAAATTGTTAAATTCTAGTAAATAATCTGTGGAAAATATGTGGTTAATTATAAAGGCGTTCTTTAATTATATTTATTTCATGCTGGAGTGAATCGTTATTTTCCATTTCTTTACTAATTTTTTGACAAGCATACATAACTGTAGTGTGATCACGGCCACCGAGTTTTTCTCCAATATATGGATAAGAGCCATTTAATTCTTGTCTAATTAAATACATACTTATTTGTCTTGGTCTAACTAATTCTTTTTTTCTAGAACGATTAAATAAATCATCAACGCTAATATCATAAAGTTCACAAACAGCTTTAAATATACTCTTACAATTAGTCATTTTCTTAGGTGTATTGATTATCTGTGAAAGAATTTTAGAAATATTCTTCATTGTTGGGATGGTGTTATTTACTTGTGAAAAAGCAATTATTCTATTAAGAGCGCCCTCTAGTTCTCTAATATTACTTTGAATATGAGTCGCGACATAGACAATAACATCATCAGAAATCTTAACTTTTTTCTCTTCAATTTTGTTTTTTAAAATAGCTAATCTAGTTTCCATATCTGGTTGACTAATGTCGGCAATCATTCCTCCTTCAAAGCGAGAACGAAGTCTCTCTTCTAGGGTTGCAATTGCTTTAGGGGGTCTATCGGAGCTGATAATAATCTGTTTGTTTTTTTGATAAAGAGCATTAAAAGTATTGAAAAATTCTTCTTGAGTTTTTTCTTTACCAGCAATAAATTGAATATCATCAATAATTAAAGTATCTATTTTATGATATTTATTTTTAAAATTCTCCATACCCTTATTGGATATTGCATCGATCATCTCGCTAGTAAACTTTTCTGAACTTATATATTTAACCTTTTTATTGGGTGAATTTTTCATTAGATCATTGCCAACTGCTTGGAGGAGGTGTGTTTTACCCAAGCCAACACCGCCATAAATAAAGAGAGGGTTATATAAATTACCTTGATGTTTAATTATTGCCCGAGCAGCTGCTTGAGCTAATTCATTAAAAGAACCAATAACAAAATTATCGAAAGTATATTTAGGATTAAGGTTGGTATCTTTGTCGAGGGTAAATTCTTGGAAGTTCAATTGATCACTTACTGAATTGGGAATTAATTTTTTCTTAATTCTTTTAATTATTGTTGTTGGTGTTTGGCTTCCAATAATGAATTGAATTTCTTTTATATCTGGAGAATTATTACGAAGAATTTTAAGGATTTGTTTATTATATTTACTGTCTAACCATTCTTTAGCAAAACCACTCGGAACGCTAATAGTAACAACCCCATCTTTTCTAGAGTGAATCTTCGTATTCCTAAACCAAGTAATAAAATTAGCTTTAGAAATAGATAATTCAATTTCAGCTAATACGGTTTGCCAAATTTCTTTTAGATTCATGAGGTGATTGTATCATATCTAAAAAATAAGTGGAATACCCTTAAAATTTGCCGTTTTGTTAATAAAATGTGGATGAAGTGTGGATTATCTGTTATATTTGACTAGATAAATAGTAAATGCTATCCTGAAACATATGTCTTTTACATACAACCCAAAAAAAAAGAAAAGAAAAAAAACTCACGGATTTAGAGAAAGAATGGCGACTAAGTTTGGTCGTCGTGTTTTGGCTGCCCGGAAAAGAAAGGGAAGAAAGAAATTGACGGTTTAAATATGTTGCCAAGAAAATACAAATTAAAGAGAGATAATGATTTTAAAAAAGTATTTAAGCAAGGAAGATATTGTCGGGGGAATTTTATTAGAATTAAGTTTTTAAGAAACAGTCTAGAATTTAGTCGCTTTGCTTTTATTGTTGGGTTAAAAATATCTAAAAAAGCTGTTCAAAGAAATAAAACCAGAAGGCAGCTAGAAAAAGCGACTCAACTGGTTTTTAATCAAATTTCCGCCAAAGGCGAGACCTCGCCCCTTCAGGGCGGGAAAACCAGTTTTGATTTAGTTATTATGGTTCAACCCGAAATAATAAGAAAAGAGTACCAAGAAATAGAAGAAGAATTAATTAATCTATTTAAGAAAATAAAACCAATCAACTAAAACTATGGGATTTATAATTACTATTTTCAACGAAAGTTTATATCGCCCCTTATTTAATGCTTTGGTTTGGCTTTATAATTTTATTCCAGGAAATGATTTAGGTATCGCTATTATTCTTTTGACTGTTTTAATTCGATTTATCCTCTACCCTCTTTCTAAGAAAGCGATTCAATCGCAAAAGGCAATTAGCAAACTTCAGCCCAAGATAAAAGAAATACAGAAAAAGTATAAAAATAAAGAAGAGCAAGCCAAGGCAATGATGGAGTTTTATAAGAAATATAAAGTTAATCCCATGGCTGGTTGTTTACCAATTTTAATTCAGTTACCAATTCTTATTGCTCTTTATCGGGTTTTCTTTAGTGGATTAAATCCTGAAGCGCTGAGCACTCTTTATGGTTTTATCGAAAGACCAGAGGTATTAAATGTAATGTTTTTAGGATTAATTAATTTATCTCAGAGGAGTATTTTTTTAGCAATTTTAGCTGGTGCTTTTCAGTTTATTCAGTCTAGAATGATTATGCCTCAGTCTCAGGGTGGTACTAAGGATTTTCAATCAATGATGACTCAACAAATGATCTATATGATGCCTTTAATAACAATTTTTATTGCCTGGAATTTACCATCTGCTTTGCCACTCTACTGGATTGTTATTACTCTATTTGGGATTATTCAACAACATTTTACCAAAATAGAGGTTGTCGAAGTTAAAATTAAAAAAGAAAATTAAACATATGGATAAAATAAAGATTATTAAAAAGACAATTAAGGAATTACTAGAAGTCATGAGGTTTGATGGTCAAGTAGTTGTTGATGAGCCAGAAACTAATAATATTCTAGCCAATATCCAAACCGAAGAAGCAAACTTTTTAATTGGTCAAGCTGGTGCTAATTTAGATGCTTTACAACATTTAAGTAGAATTCTAGTTAACAAAAGAAATGAAGAGCCAATTCCGTTCATTTTAGATGTTAATAATTATAGGAAACATCGGATTGAATTATTAAAGGACCTGGCTAAAAATATAGCTCAACAAGCCCTAACCGAGAAAGTCTCTCTTACTCTTCAACCAATGTCTGCTTATGAAAGGCGAGTCATTCATTTAGCTTTAATTGATCAGTCTCAAATAAGTACTGAAAGTGTTGGTCAGGAACCGGAAAGAAGAATAGTTATTAGACCCATCGAGTAGAGTATGTTAAATAGGAAAATAGCTTACAACACGATTATTTCAGCTGGGGCTAGAATCATTGGATTAGCCCTTTCTTTAATTATTATTGGTTTGCTTACTCGTTATTTAGGCCAAGATGGTTTTGGTTACTATTCCATTATTTTGGCTTTTTTATTTTTCTTTACAGTTTTAGCTGATTTAGGTCTTTATTCTATTTGCTTGCGTGAGATATCTAGACCTGGGGCTGATCAAAGGAAAATAGCTAGCAATGCCTTTACTCTAAGATTTTTTGCCGGCTTGTTTATTTTTACCCTAGCTCCTCTCGTGGTCTATTTATTTCCTTATCCTGGTCAGGTTAAATTGGGTATTCTTATTGGGGCAGTTGGTTTTTGGTTGATGTCTAATCAACAAATTTTAATAGGTGTTTTCCAAAAGTATTTACGGATGGATAAAATTGCTTTAGGGGAACTTTTGGGTCGCTTGGTTCAGTTGGGTTTAGTTATATTTTTTATTAAGTATAATTTTGATTTTTTATTTATTGTTTCTGCTTTGGTCTTTGGTTCTTTGGTTAATTTTATTTTAGTTTTTATTTTTAGTCGGAAATATATCTCTATTTCTTTTGAATTTGACTTTGCTTTTTGGCGTCCCTTATTAAAAGAATCATTGCCTTTGGCCTTGGCTATTATTTTTACAGTAATTTATTTTAAAATAGATACAATTATGCTTTCTTTAATGAAGTCGCCAGCTGATGTGGGGATTTATAATTTGGCTTATAAGTTTTTAGAAAGCTTACTTTTCTTTCCGGCTATGTTTGTTGGTTTAGTTATGCCCCTAATGTCTGAATATGCTCTTTCGGCTAGGGAAAAATTTAAAGAAATTACTCAAAAAACATTAAATATTCTCTTAATTTTTATTGTGCCTATGATTTTCGGGATTATCTTTTTATCCGAGGATATAGTAACTTTAATTGCTGGTCAGGATTTTATTCTCTCAGCTGGTGTTCTTGATATTTTAATTATTGCCGCTGGAATCATATTTTTAGGAGTTCTTTTCTCTAATATGATTATTGCTCTTAAGGAGCAAAAAAAGCTAACTTATATTTATGGGATAGGGGTAGTTGTTAATTTGGTAGCTAATTTTATTTTTATTCCAAAATATTCTTATTACGGAGCGGCTTGGACAACTCTTTTGACCGAATTGGTAGTTACCTTGTTAATGTTAATTGTTTTGTCTAAATTTATTAAAGAAATATTTTCTTTTAAATTGTTTCTCAAATATTTATCAGCCGGGCTAATCATGGCCTTCTTGCTTTATTTTTTATCTAATTGGTCGTTATTCGTTTCAATCGCTTTGGCTATCCTAATATATTTTGGATTTTTATATTTAATTGGTGGTATCAAAAAGGATGTTTAATTGGTTTGTTTTATTAGTCGCTTATTTACCCTTCCAGATTGCTTTAAACCCAAGAATTGGTTTTGATTTAGCATCTTTAAGGGTTTTTATTGTTTTATTTTTTATTATTTGTTTATATGGGAGTGTTAAGTCTAAGGTCCGACCTTTGTTAAGGTCGGACCTTGTCAACTTCCAAGCAATTGGCTTATTTTTATTTTTGATTTTAGTTTGTTTTTCATTGATTAATGCCGAAAACACTTTTTGGGGGTTAAGAAAGATAGTTTTCTTTATTTCTGTTTTTCCTCTTTATCTTTTAACTATTATTCTGGTTGATAGCCTGGAAAAGGTTAAAAAAATAGTCCAGGTTTTATTTGTTGGTGCTGGTCTTCTCTCTTTAGTTGGTTTAATCCAATTTTTAGGGCAATTTATTTTTAGATTAGAAAGGGTTTATGGTTTTTGGGCGGTTAATATTTTACCTGTCTTTTCTGGTTTTAATTTGGGAGCTATGATTCTGGCTTATCCAAGCTGGCTGGTTAATATTAGCGGGCAGACAATAATGAGGGCTTTTTCTTTTTTCTCTGATCCTCACATGTTTTCTTTTTATTTGGGTTTAACTCTCCCATTTGTGGTTATATTTTTTAGAGATAAAATTTCTAAATTGTTAATTAGTTCGTATTTTGTTATTTTTATTGCTTTGTGTCTCACCTTTACTCGGGGTGCTTATTTAGCTGTAATTGTTACCTTTTTAGTTCTATCTATTTTGCTTTGGTGGTTTTTAAAACAAAAGAGACTAGCTCTTTTGTTTATTTTGTCTCTCTTAATTTTAATTATTCCAGGTACACCCATTTCAGATAGGCTTTATTCTTCTTTTGATTTAGACGAAGGATCAAATATGGGGCGTTTGGAAATGTGGCAGCAGGCTGGTCAGGTTGGTTTAGGTAATTTCTGGACTGGAGTTGGGTTGGGTAATTATTCTTTAGAAGTTAACTCAGCTTTAGATTATCGTAATCCAGTTACGGCTCATAATCTTTATCTAGATATTTTTTCCGAGATGGGAATAATTACTTTAATCGTTTTATTAACTTTAATTTTGGGTACGATTTATTATTTATTTAAGTTGATTAGGAGTGAGGAGGATAATAAGAAATATCTGGCGGTCGCTTTAATTGGTTCTTTAGTTTATTTCTTAACTCATAGTTTTTTTGAAACAGCTATTTATCAGCCGAGTATTTTGGCTCTTTTAATGATTATTTTAGGTTTGTCAACTTATGTTATAAAGAATAACAAAGATGAGGTCAGACCTTCCCCAAAGGTCGGACCTTATCTTTGCCGAACCTCCCCGCCTTGCTCGCCTCGCTGAGTCGAAGCGGGCCGGCGAGGCAGGTGCTGAGGTGCGGACAAAACAAGGTCCGACCTCTAGACATAGATTATGTTACAAAAGATAATTAATTTCAGTATTTATTTAGTGGTTTTCTGTCTGCCTCTTTATTTAATCAGGTTTAAAGTTGGTTGGGTTCCTTTTAATATTTTAGAGGTGTTGGTTTATGTTTTATTTGTCCTATGGATAATATCTTGGAATCTAGCACGAGAAAAGGTCCGACCTCAGGAGAGGTCGGACCTTAGTGTCTCCTTTCTGGCTCCCATCTTCTTAATCTTCTTGGGCGTAACTATTTCAACCTGGTTTTCTAGTGATTTAGAAGTCAGTGCTGGTATTTGGAAAGGATGGTTCTTATCTCCTTTATTATTTTTTATAGTGGTTATTAATCATATTAAAACCAAAGAGCAGGTTAGAAATATTATTGTTAGTTTGACTTTGTCGGGTTTAGGGGTTGTTTTGTTGTCTAATAATCTAACTTACGATGGCCGTTTGCATGGATTTTATCTTTCGGCTAATTATTTGGCTATGTATTTGTCCCCTATCTTGATTCTTTCTCTATATTTATATTCTCTTACTAAGAATAAGATAATTAAAATATTATTAATTACAAATTATTTATTACTAATTACTGTTATTTATTTAACCTACTCTTATGGAGCCTGGTTGGGTCTTGGTTTTGCTTTTGTATTTATTGTCTTAAACAGAAAAGATAAAAAACTAGCTCTAATTTTGTTTTCCTTAATTATTTTAGGATTAGTTTTGCAGATCCCAAGTCATAAATTTCAGGGTTTTCTTGATTTGTCTTATCCTTCTTCAGAGTCCCGCTTAGTTATTTGGCAGAGTGCTTGGGAAATATCTAAAGATCATTCCTTTATTGGGATTGGTCCGGGTATGTTCCAAAAATATTATTTAGAATATCAAGATAAATTCGCTCTTTATCCAGAATGGGCTGTCCCCCAACCCCATAATATCTTTTTTTCTTTTTGGCTCCAAACCGGTTTAATAGGTCTCTCTGGCTTTATTTGGCTACTGATCGTTTTCTTTAGAAACGCATTGAGGACGTTCCTTTACGAAGGAACGTCCTCAACTATTTCGGCTATTCTTGTCGCAGCCATGATCTATGTTTTAGTCCATGGTTTAGTTGATACTACCTACTGGAAAAATGATCTAGCTCTTATTTTCTGGTTAATTATAGCTCTAGGCTATAAAGCAAGCCGTCTTTTTGGTTAATAAATAGAAGATAATCTTCCAGAGGTGGTAAAATTAATTCCTTGGCGTTATAGGCATTAACTTCTGAACCTTTGGCTTCATAAATTTTAATTGCTTCTCCAGTGTCTAAGTTAATTCGCCAGAAATCGTCATTAAAAGAGATTTTCTTTTTATAGTAATCATCTGGTAAAATAGCTAGATTGGATATGGATCTAGGTATGGCACAGAAAATTGTTCTATTATCTTGGCTCCAAACGCATTTTTCTGGTAAGGTCATAAGATCTAATTCTTTAACAGTCTGATTGCCTAGATCACCTACGGCGATTGTTTTTAATTTGAGGTTTTTCCCTGTATTATCTGTTTCTGAATAAAGAACCTTATCTCCTAAGGGCGACCAAAGTAAGGTTAAACCATAGGTTTGATCAATGATTTTTTGGAAATCGCCTGTGGCTAAGTCTATTGTATAAACAACGCTTTGAGCTAATCCACTTGGCTTAGTCCTAATGGCTACTTTATTTGAATCAGGCCATTCAACAATTAAATCTTTCATTCTGGTTTGAAAGATGTTAGTCCAATCCAAACTATTAGCCCCAGCAATGCTAATATTATTGTCTTGATTAACAGAGTTATAGTATTGATAAGCAATGCGATCTTCTTTAGGAGACCAGTTGACCCATTGGATATTTTTGTCTAAAGCAGTGGAAATTTTAGTATTATAGTCATAAAGATATTTTTTAGCTTGTCCGTTTTCATCAAAGATAGCAATAACCTTATCGCGATTAGGCGACCAAAGAGCTTTAATTAGATTATCCAAAACAATTGAAGATATCCGCGTTAATTCAGATCCATCAAAATTAGACTCAAAAACATTCCCATTATTGGTTGAATAGTATTTAACTTTTCTACCGTCAGTAGTTGGATACGAAACAGGTTCTTGAGAGATGGGTATAAGTCGACCTTGATAAGAGGATTTGGCTGTTTGACTGGTGGTTGGATCAGATACCGGGATTTGTTCAGGGTTGCTGGTAGGAGGAGTCACTATTTCGTCATCGGACAATAGATTATAGACAACCAAAACACCGATAACAACGACCAGGAGAGATATTAAGATAATAAGTATTGTTTTAAGAGACATAATTTTTATTTTTAGTATTAATTAGAAACTACCAGTGGCTCCACTAGGGGTGCCAGGGCTTCCGCCTTGAAAAGGAGAGGGCGTTGTAGGTGAACTAGGTATACTTGGCATGGTTGGTGGTTGATTTCTGAGTAAGTCAGGGTTAATGGTATTCAGGATTAAATAAGCGCCTAGAGCGATAACGAGACCCAAAAGGGCTCCTTGGATATATTCTCTGGCCTTGTCTTTTGTGGTGACTGTATCGGCTCCCATATAGAGAAAGCCGCCAATGACTAAAGATCCTAAGGCGGTTATTCCAACTGCGCTTAAACCAAGAATATAGAGATAACGGATATAGTCAGCTAAATCAGTGCTCGCTTCCTCCCCTCCTAGAGAGGGATAAGCTACTTGTAATTCAAATTCTGCCTGACTATCCGAGGTTATAAATAAACAGTAAGTAATTAAGAGTAAAATAATAATTGTTAGTATTTTTTTAATTTTCATAATTATGGCCTAAAAATTAATTCAGCGGTTGTTTGGGCCTTTTGAAAAATATTTTTATCACTTTCAACTGATATTTTTAATTCTTGTTCAATAGTTTGAGTTAATTGCCCTGTTTCTATAGTAAAAATATTAGGATTATTTTCGCTAATCTGAGATGCTTTCGTTCCATTTAAAATCCATTGATAATCTAGTTCGGATAGGGTTTTAATATTGAAGAAGTATGGTTGAATCTTAAAGATTGTTTCTTGGTTGGCTAAAACCAAGTATTTCGATGAATCCAATAATAGGGCTTCTGTTTCTAAGAAAATCTCTGGTTTAATAGTTTTAATCTCTTGAGAGGCCGAGGCTATAATTGATCCTGTTTGATTAACAACTTCTAATCTAATTGAATAGATCTTGCCAATTATTCCTTTGTCGGTGAACTTAAGGGTTTCTTTGCCTAATCCAGAAGCATTTTTTTCGAAATTACGATCTAGAAACCAACGATAATCAAGTTCTTGGGGATTGATGCTTTTAGGGATAATGTCAGCCGCCACTTCAATTACACTACCCGGACTAGGTAATGCTTTTCCGTGATAATTAAGAGGTGTGTAGGTATTAGTTGACCAAGTTAAAATCACTTCCGCCCTTGGGTCTTGACCTTGGACTGGGGTTATGAATAAAAAACACAAAAAAGCAAATATTAGATAGTATTGTATTTTCTTAATTTCATTCATTTTATTTAGATACATGTCTTTTCTGTTCTATGATAGTCATAATCATAAATCCACTCCAACCAGGTAAGATGCCAAAAGATATGATTTCGGCTAGCCCAGCGCCAGCAAATTTTTTAGTAGGGAATTTATGAAATTTTATTGTATACCAAAAAATAATAATTAGAGCTAAAGGAGACCCGAATATCCCTAATAAATCTGCGATTAAGGCGATAAAGCCCATAATTATAAACTCAACAAGACTAGTCTCAGTTGGGGTTTCTGCAACTTTTTTTCTCTTCTTTCGTGACATTCCTCTTCGGACTCTTAGTTGATTTAATTGTGCTGTGTAATCAGGCATATATTTAATAGGCAGTGTCTTTTTCTTCTTCAGCGGCGGCTAAATCTTTTTTAGCTTGCTCTATTTCCAATAATTGAGCTGGGTCAGAGGTAATAATTTGATCTTCAGTATAAGAAGCAATAATCTTAATAGCCACATGCTTGGTTCCGGCAAAAAAGATCCCTTCTCCAACAGAACTTTCTAAAAGCATGAATTTTTCTTGATCAGTTAAGCTAAATGTTTCCTTAACGATGTCAATAGCAGCTGGAGATTGTTTAAGAAGAAGTTGCATTGAGGAGTTGGTGATAATTGGTCTCCCATACTTTGATTTCATAAAATCAGCTACATCTTGGGTAATAGTAGTTAGACCAAGATAATATTTTCGACATCTTTTAGCAATCCCAAAGAGAAAAGAGGCAGCATCTTCATTTTGCATCATAACCCAGGCCTCATCAACAAGCATCATTCTCTTTTTTCTTTCGGAACGAATAATATTCCAGATATATCGAAGGATGATATACATAGCTAGAGGCTGTAATTCTTTTTCCATATCCCGAATACTGAAAACAACTAATTTTTTTCCTAGTTCAACATTAGTTGGTTGATTAAAGAAGTTAGCATAACTGCCACTGATAAATTTTTCTAATCTAGTTACCAGCGAATCGGTGCCGGTCATTCCCTTAAGGACTGTATAAAGGTCTTGCATTAAAGGAGGATTAATTTTACTAAAATCTGATTCTGGAGTAATGTCTCTAGCTGCATAGGTTTCGGTTAGAGCTTTATCAACAATCGCATCTTCTTCTGGAGTAAGTCCATTTAACATTATTCTTAAAAGACCAACTAGATTAATAACGCTATTTCTTAAGATATCAGCTGGTTTTTCATCTTGCCCAGGGATAGGTAAATCAAAAGGATTAAGATGGTGAGGTGAGGAAATAGAGATATCTACAAAAGTCCCCCCTACTGTTTCGGCTAGGTATTTATATTCTTTTTCTGGATCAATGATAATTACTTCAATATCTTGCATTAAAGAACGAAGGACTTCTAGTTTTACAGCATAACTTTTACCACTCCCTGATTTGGCGAAGACAACGGCATTAGCGTTTTCCATGCCAAAGCGATCAAATAGGATTAAGGAATTGTTGTGTCGGTTGATGCCATAAAGAATTCCTTTATTGTCAGTTAAATCAGAAGACATAAAAGGAAAGCCTGCTGATAAAGATTGGGTATCAAAGCTATTATGAATCATAATCCGGTCTAACCCTAGCGGGAGAGTAGAAATAAATCCCTGTTCTTGTTGAAAGACGGCTGGTTTAGCGTAGATCATTTGGTTTTCTAGAATAGCTCTGATTTCGTTTTCTATTTCGTCTAATTTTTTTGGATCATCGGCAAAAAATGTAATATAAAGACCAAATTTAAAGAGTCTTCCGGATCCTTGTTGGAGATCTGTTCTTAATTGTTCGATATTTTGAAGAGCAGCTTCTAATTTAGGATTTCGTACTTTTCCTTTTTCTGCTTGTAAGGACATCTGCGATTGGACTTGGGCTGTTTTTTTAGTCAGTTTTTTTAGGGCGACATTGGTTTCTGCTGGATGAATAAATAAGGAAATATTTGTTTCTTGATCAAGATTAATTATTTTAGCTAGCCAGCCACTGATCAATGTTTGAGGATAAGTAAAAATAAAAATTGTCCGGGCATATTTTTCTCCGATTTGTAAATAGTTGGAGTCAATTTTTAAACCGGCTGGGGCAATCAAATTAACCAATTCATTCGATTGGTCTAGAGAAGGAGTTTCTGGTTTGTTTTTTTTAAATAAATTTAACATCTTATTGTTTTCTTAATTCTTGAGCTTTTTGAAGCTCCGGGTTCTCTTTGGCGCCGGGATTATAAAGTTTGTAAAAAAGTTCTATTAATTCTTCGGTATTTAAGGGGGCTGTTTTAATCCCTATGCTTCGAAGGCCAGCGCTGACGAACTCTACCCTTTGCCAGAGGTTGTTTTTAAGCAACTGAAATGTCTGATCTTGGGCATCAGTTTGTTTCTTTTTGCCTAAGAATTGATCCAAGAAACTTAAGTTTTTAGCAGTTGAAGGGCTGTAGGGAATGATGACATAAAACGATTGAGTCATAATGTTAGTCATCTGGGTTAGTCCTTTAACAAAGTCAATATATTCAGTAGTTTGAATCCTTAAAAGTTCATTCTCTTGCCTGGCTTGTTTTTCTTTCATAGACAAGATATATGGTTCAATATCAAATTTACGCGAGGCAGCTACAATTTGAAGGGGGAAGTCAAGAGAGTTAAGAAAGCTTTGGTATTGATAGATAACGGCGTCTTGCTCGTCTGTTGATTTTAGAGCAAAGTTAATACTCGTGGCCATTAAAATAGCTCTTAATCCTTTGCTTTTAAGGATAACGACATCGTCTTTGATTTCTTTGACTTCTAAATGATTTTGAATGGAAGCTGCGTTTATTTTTTGCGCCATAAATATAGTCTTGGTTTGGTTATATATTTAAGAAAGGATCCAATGATGGTAATAAAAGGTTGGCCATTAACCTTATAAAATGCTAAAGCAAGCACAAGAATACTAATAGGGAGACCAATTAAAAGAAAGGCGCCTAAGGTGAGATAAAACCAGAGAATAACCAAGATGCCAACTCCAGCCAATAAATAAAGAAATTGTTTAATAGTTAAGGGGCCGATAATTTGATCTTCTATCTCAATAAATTGTGGTACTCTGAATTGCATATAAATAAATTTTTAATTTCTAATTTCTAATCCCAGTGTCATTATTAATACTTCTAGTGTCATTCCCGCGAAAGCGGGAATCCAGGATTAATTAATTTTCGCCTGGATTATCGGGTCAAGCCCGATAATGACACCGAAGGGTAAATGATGACACTAAAAGATTCACTCTCTTTTTAAATCAACAACATTTCCATTAATTTGTGGCCCTTTTGTTTGTTGGGGTTCTGGCTCCCTCTCTCTAGGCCATTCAGGCACTTTATGGATTTGTTTTAAGCTTTCTTTAACTGGTAAAAATATTGCTTGATTAATGTCTCGGGCTAACTGGCGAGCCGGTTCTTCTCTTAATTTACATTTCTCTTGTAATGCTTTAACGAAATTAATAATATTAATTTCGCCTAACAAGATCAGGCCAGCTGTATATGAGGCTCCCCAAAGCTGGTTATCGTTTAATCCGTTTCTTTTGGCTACGTTGTATATTTGGTCAGCTGTTTCAAGAGCAAAAAATATTTGTCTAATATCTTGAGGTAATTGAAAGTATCTAAGATACTTTTGTTTGACCAAGGGATTTGTAATCCCTTGAACGCTTTTAATTTGGGCTAGTGTTGGCATATTATTTAAGTTTTGAGCATTTTTGCTCGTTCCTCATCGCTGAATTTACCCTTACCAATAGTGGATGTGTTCATGACAATTTCTGGTTCTTTTTTTTGTCTATCTTCCATCCATACTTCTTCTCCGTAAACGGCCTTACCCGCATCACCTCCAAGATATTTGGCAATATCTGGTCTTTCTTGACTAACTTTCTTCCATTGTTCTTCAGAAGAAATTATTTCTTTATCAATTACTTCACTCTTTATTTTAAAGAAAAGATTTGGATTAAGATCTGCTAATTTAGATAAGTGATTACTCTTCCATTTCCCATGATTCGGATTCTTTTCTGTCGTCCTTTGAGTCAGTTGATTTTTAATAGCTGCTATTACATGTTTGCTTCCTTGAGTTTCCCCATTTAGGGCTTCTGCCTGCATCTTTTCTAAATTACCTGGAGTTATTCCAGAAATAATCTTTGCTATTGCTTCGTAATCATCTCCTACTAGGTCTGGTCTGGCTTTGAGGATATCTTTGTGTTTTCCATATCGTTCAGCTAATTTTACTGATTTTGTAATATCGCTTTCCCTGAATCCTAGTTTATCATTTGCCTCAAGATCACCTCTCGTGGCTAAGGCACTAGCAATAGCTGCTTTCCCTTGGGTATCAGCTGTTCTGTATGTAGCTTTGAGATTATCACTGGTTCGGTTTTTGTATTTTTCTTCTTCTTTAGCAAAATTAGCTTTATTCATTCCTTCATAGGCCTGGAATGGTCTATCCGCGTGTTTAATTATTGGAACCCGATCAAGTCTTGTTGCTGCTAGCCCTTGTCTAACTTTATTACCTATTTTTTCAACCGTAGGCATATTAACGAGCATTTTTCTTCCAGTCCATTTACCCACTCCCCCAGCTGCCTTTTTACTCAAAGACACTGCGCTGTCGGCAAAGGTAATGCCTATTTTTTGAGCGACTATTAAGGAGCCAATAAGCATCCCACAGGCTAAAAGGAATTGGATAAAATTTTCAGGGAGCATGACCTGAGGCATTATTTTCGCTTGGGTTATCTCATCGGTAATCACCTCTTTCATACCAGGAATTATTTCTCCTCCTATTGATGGGGCTGCGCCACTGATAAATTTTACCCAAGAACTTACGCTTAGCCAAATAAAGAAGATAGCGGCTGGAGCAAAAAAGACCCATTTGATAAAAGCTTTCCACCATTGTTCAAAAAGATGTTTTGTGGATGGAAGTATCCAGAAAAACCAAGCCAAGGGGGCTAGAATCAGAAGAAACCAAATGACAATCAGCCTAACTAATAAAAGAAAAGCCAAGGCGGCAAAAACAAAAGCGGCGATAGTCGTAAATATTATTGAAAGGAATAATGAAGCGGCGACTTTCCAAAATTTATCACCTGGTATTTCTGACCAATCGAATGCGGGAGGTGTTATTGGACCACTGCAGGTTCTCAAAAAACAACTTGCTATACAGGAGGCCTCATTAGTGTATTTGTAATCATCGCCAACATCGTCACAGTCCCAGTATTCGCTAGGCTGTTCAGCATTAGTTAATTGTAGCTTGGCTAATCCCATACTTCCGGCGATATTATCAAAAAATGATGTTGAATCTTGAATAAAAAAATTGGTTAAGACGCCAGAAAAATCAATAACCACTCCAGCTAGAACTAAACTAAAATTGATTAATAAGGCAGCGATAATTAATTTAGGCAAAAGCGTTTTTATGCCATAGGTTTCAAATCGTAGAATGGTAGCGAAGGCAATGATTAATAAAACTAAAACAAAAAACATATTAACTAAATCGCGAAGAATTTTCCAGCCATCTTTAACCATTTGAGCATTTTTTATATCAGTATATCCAAGGATTCCTTGAGCTAAGCCAGCAAACCAGCTGACTAAACCGCCAATTATTTCTTGAATGCTTAAAAGGGCGCCACCTAGTAAACTTTTTAGACCGTCAACAATTCCAAGGTCTACAGCTTTCGCTTCATTAACCCCCAAAGAAAAAATAGCTAAAGAACTGATTGCGAGAATCAGGCAAAAACTGATTAAACTTTTTTTACCTTTTAAGAAATTAAGCATTATTATAATTAAAAACTGATACTGCTATTAATATAAAGGCAAGAATTTAGACTGCTTATAGCTTGATCAAGAGTAGTTTGAGCAGAGTTTTTTTGAGCGTAAAGAGTGCCTGGTGCTGGGTATGCTGTACTAACGCCTCGAGCCATAAGTAAATTAGTAGTTACTGTTATGACATTAATACTAGCATTTTGGGTATCAGTATTAACATCAAAAAAGTTATTAGTGTTAGTAATAGATAGAGCAGCTAATAGTCCATCATCAATAGCTATATTTTTGGCTGCATCCATGAATAACGCTTTTTGGTCTAAAGCGGCTTGTTCATTTGTTGTAGGCGGCTGGAGAGTTGTTTGATAAAGCTCTAGATATTCTTCAGCTGCTTGATTATATCCATTAGTGGAAATTATGGCTGTAGCGATATCGGCAACCCGTTGATTGGTTTCGAAGATGTCTTCTTCGAGGTTAATAATTTGGCTGATAATTTGGGGAGGGTCAATTATAGGAAAGGGTAATAAACAGCCGTTGCTCAATATATCTGATAAGGTTGTTATGGTGTTGATTTGAATGGTTTCAATATTTTGCATAACACCTAAATTACTTTGTTGTTGAGGCAGTAATTGGGTTTCCAAGTTTTCCTTAAGAAGTCTTTGTTGTTCAAGCAATGAAATAGCATATCCTTGATCCTCAGTAATTTGACTAGGGGTTTTATCTACTTCGGGAATTGTCTGGCCTGGTGGCATTGGTATATTGGGGTTTTTAGCGGTTGGTCCAGTAGCGGTGACATAGGCGAACCCTTCCTGGATAACTCGGTTGATTAAAGCATTGGCGATAGTAATAACATAAGGGGCATAACTCCCAAGTGAACTAGTCATATTAGCTATTTGATCTTGTAAGAGCTTAAAGTCCTTTTTAATGACTTCATTAGTCATATCTGATATGGCCGAACCAGGCGTAACTACTTTTTCCTCATCGCAAACAAATTCGTCCATCGCGGCGTCTATCCCTGCTTTTTCTAGGGCCTTGCAGCTATCTTTATCGTTACATTTGCTACTATGTTCTCCGTCACCAACATGCCCCTTAACACAAACCTTAACCGACAAGAACCCACCGCCTGTTTCGGCCTCTTTCAGGGCCGCTTCTTTAGCTTCGGAGGCTCTTTGAAGCTTTTCTTCTCGAGCGTTAAAATACCCACCATAAAAATTATTTTCTGGTTTAGTTAGTTTTATCCATCCTTTCCAACTACCTTGACTGAAATCATTGGCGAAATCATTAACATTTACAACTATGTCAGAAATGCTACAAGCAACTCTTTCTTCAAAGGTAGGCACAGGCAAGAGGGCAATTTTAACGCTTAGATCAAAAGATTCGCATAAATAGCCGGCTCCCAAATATTTATCAATAAAAAGACCCCCCGCTTTGTCTGCCGCATCAGTTAAAAATCCTTTCCAATCACTAATAAATTGTGGTGTCCCTCCTCCTTGAATCCACTTAACAATTTGATTAGTCAACATATTAAGGACTTGATACATAGCTAACGTGGCGGCTATCCTTGTCGCCTGAGCAATCATTTCACGAGCTTCTTTTGACAATCCAAGATTGGCAGAAATCCAATTGGCTGCTGCATTATATTTGCTGGCAATTGCATCATACGCTTTTTTAAAAGCCTGCCATGCTTTATCTGAAGCGGTTTTTTCGGCATTCTGGCCAATTTGCGTTACATCGCTTACTGGATATTGAGCTTGGACCATTTTGGGATAAAATAAAACTCCTCCACCAGTTGAAATGACCATGATTAATATCAAAACAATAGCTATATTTTTTCTAAAAAAATGTTTTTGGGAAAAAAGATTAAACATTATGGATGGGTCCTTATGTAATCAGCTAATTTTAAAAGCGTTTGATTAAGTAATTCTACGGTTTTTTCGTATTGTTCTAAGGCTAAATTTGTTTTAAGGGGGTCAATATCTATCCCTCTTATTGCTTGATAGATATTACTCATGACTTGGAAAATACCAATTTGTTCTTTATGAATTTCTTTTAAATCAGAGGGTACAGGGATTTTCTTAATCTCTTCAGATATGTTTTTGTAAAATACGATATTTTTTTCAACCTCACTAAAATCTTTGGTTTGAAGGGCATAGTAAAATATATCGGCTTCTGAAACAAATACGGCTCCTTGGTCAATAGCGGTTTTTTCTGCCCAGGTATCTATGGTTCTGGCAACTTCTCCGGCATAGTTTTGAATAGCTACTTGTCTGTTGTCTGGAGAAATAATAATTTCTTTGTCTGGAATATTGGATAAGCTAAATTCCTGGATTGACCTAGCTACTATTTCTTGCATGGCCTGATTGATTACTTGATTAGAGGTATTAATGGCAGTAAGTTCTGAAGCATCAGTAATCATGCCCATTTCTCCATTAGTTATTTTATCATTTAAGCTCTGGGCCAGGGCCTGGGTTAGATTTGAGGGGAGGCCTCGGGGCGAGGATGTATCTCGGTCGGGCAAGGCATCATTGGGGGCTTGGATAGTTGGGCTGTAACCAGAAGAGACCTCTTCGCCGTCAAGATAGCCGTCTTTGTCGGTGTCCGGAACACAGGGGTTTGTTTTCCAGGTTACTTCTTGCCAATCCATTAGCCCATCGTTATCACTGTCTTTATTTTTGTCATCAGGATTTGGTTTGCAACCAGTGACCGGTTCTTTTCCTTGTTCAAGGATTTTAGAGATTTGTTCAGCTACGGTGGCGGTACTAAAATTACTGTGTAATACTAAATAGCCGCCAATTAGAATGCCCATTAGCAACACTAAAACCACCACAATAACGTTTATTTTTTTGGAGGATTTTTGTGGTTTCATTTTTAATAGTTTATTCTATTTATTATACAATATTTTTAGCTATTACCCAAGCGCTCTTTTCCACAAACCCAAAGAGAAGCATAGCTATTGACAATTTTATATAAATAAAGTATAATTACGGCATCAGTTTCTTTAATAATTGAATAAAAATATAAAATATAGGGAGGTGCGCGATGAAGAAGATTATATTGTTGTTGGTTGGATTAATGTTGTTGAGCAGCTGTGGTGTAGCGAGACATCTCAATCTTGATGCTCCTAAATTTGTTCCTGTAAAACCTGGGAAAGTGAGTTTTTTTCACTGGAACGAAGGGGTTTATGGCCACGCCGTTCTGTTTAGGGATTCCCTCTCAGAAGACGATATGTTCGCTGTAGATCCTAGAACTGGTAGTTTGATCTGGGCTAATCCGGTAATAGACAGTTTTGTTATTCAGCCGGCTAAAGGGAGAGAGTGCCCTAGGATCAATTATCTTCATCTACTTCCTGAGGCTGAATACACGATGTATGTATTCTGGACCAGGTTCAACGGCCGGGAGTTGGATGGGGAAAATGTGGTCCATTTCAGGACCCGTCTAAACTCCAGGAGTGAATGTCGGACAAGTAATTTGGGCAAGGCGACTTGCGCTAGCGTCATTGTTGATTTTCCTCAAGTTAACGCCAGCGCGCCAGGTCAGTTTAGCTACCACAAAACTCTATACGTGGGTGATTGGGTCAAAGCTCTTTTCGATCTTCCATAAGAAGAAGAAGGAGGAGGTAGTGATGAGAAAATACTTTATTTTATTGATAATATTATCTCTTGTAGTGGGTTGTGCTCCTCGGCAGTCTAAAGTAAAGGCGGTTGTAAATCAGGATCCGACAGTTCACTCTCGTGAACCTGCCCCTGCGTTCGAAAAGCAAGAACCAATAGTTGTTCCCCTTCCTTATTTCTTCTCCGATCCAACCTTGGGAAAAGTGAAAAATGAGACCCGAAGCGTTTTTATTAAAATTTGGGTTAATCCTAGGGCGACGGAAAAAGAGATAAGAGATTCTCAGAATATGGAAGATTTTTTGGGGAAACCAACGTTGATTCTCATACCTGGATTGAGCCAGGAGATGTATCTTCCCTTTGGCGTTAATTCAATATACGCCGAAGGAATTACAAAAACTCCTCATTATGGCTGGAGAACAATCGGTTTTGCCAGCAAGGAGGTGAAAATTGATTCGCAAATCTCAGGCGGAGGGCATTATGGCTGGTATCTGAGATTCAATCATGGGAGTTTCAGATATTAACATGAGCTAATGTCTTCCAATTCTCGACAGTTAGAACTTGGGCCCTGGCTTGATGTGGCAAACCACATTTAGTCAGGGCTCTTTTTGTTTGGTCGCGAGGGATGCTTAATACCTTTTCAAGATTATTAGCTAATTGTTTTCGAGGTGAAGAAAAACCAGCTTTGACTAGTTGGAAGAATTTTTTAGATTCTTCTTTTTTTATTTTTTTAATATCAGATATTTTAATGATGGCTGAGTCAATTTTGGGTCGGGGCCAAAAAGAGTTTTTAGAAACAGAAAACATAATTTTTGGTTGAGCGTAGAATTGAGTTGCTATAGCTAAAAGATTCATTTTGGGAGGACGAGCGCAGATTCGTTGAGCTACTTCTTTTTGAACCATTAAAACCATCTCTTGGGGTGGGTTATTTGATTCTAAGAACATTCTAATGACCGGCGAGGTAATGTAGTAAGGTAAGTTGGAAACAACTTTATAGTCTTTTAATTTTGAGGTCCGACCTTTGCAAAGGTCGGACCTCAAAATGTCAGCTTCTATAAGTTCTATATTATTATAATCTTTTAAAGCTTCTCTAAGTATTATAATTAATTTTGCATCTTTCTCTATAGTAATTACTTTTTTAGCTTTTTGAGCTAGTTCTTTTGTTAGAGTCCCTAAACCAGAACCGATTTCTAAGACGGTATCTTGATTAGAGAGATTCGCCACATCTATAATCTTATTAAGAATATTATTATCAATTAAAAAATTCTGTCCTAATCGTTTATTAATCTGAAGGTCGTGTTCTTCTAATATTTTTTTAATCTGAATAGCATTCATATATGTTTAGTCTAGTAAGGTCGTACATTGTTTTGTCCGTACCTCAGCAGAGGTCCGGCAAAACAAGGTCCGACCTTAATTCTGAAGCAACGACATTCCGCAGAGGTCGGACCTCAGCAGAGGTCCGACCTCATCTTTCATATGTGTTCACGGAATTCGATTAAATGATCGGGGATATCGCCCAAGAAACGAGAAGGTGGATTAACCATGGTTTGACCCCAGAGACGACGTCTCAGGGCGAAGGTTAAATAAGCCCGTTCTTTGGCTCGGGTAATCCCGACATAACACAGTCGTCTTTCTTCTTCCATTTGTTCAGGATCAAAAAAACTTCTTGAGTGGGGAAAGACACCATCTTCACAACCGACTAAGAAAACAACAGGAAATTCTAGTCCCTTGGCGCAATGCATGGTCATTAAATTAACCAAGTTCTTATTAGTTTCTATCTCGTCAGGGCTACTCATAAGTGTAATCTCTTCTAGAAATTTTTCCAAACCAGCTTTGTTATATTTTTGAGCAACGGTAAATAATTCCTGAACATTTTCCCAGCGATACTCTCCTTCTTCGCTGTCTTTTCTAATATATTTTTCGTAGTCAGTTTTTTTAATAATAAATTTAATTAAATCCGTTAAAGATTTTTTTTCTTTTGCTTGGCGGAAACTATCAATTAAGGAATAGAAGTTTTTGAAGTGAGTCTCAGAAGATGAGGTCCTACCTTTGCAAAGGTCGGACCTCATCTTTTGGAGTGTTTGAATGTTTTTAGTGAACTTAGGTAGACGACGGGGTGGAGTATTAATTATTCTTTGACAGCTGATTAAGTCATTGGGATTAGCGATCAGTTTTAAATAGGCGAGAAGATCTTTAATTTCTTTGCGGTCATAGAATCTAACTGTCCCAATAATCTTGTATGGGAAATTGGCTTTCAAAAAGGCTTCTTCTACGGCTCGGGACTGGGCGTTAGTTCGATAAAGAACGGTAAAATCTTTTAAGCTGTATCCTTGACGGATTAAATCTTCCATTTCCTCAATCAAGAAAGTTCCTTCTTCTTCTTCATTTTCGGCTTGAATAATATTGATTAGAGATCCGGCTTGATTCTCGGTCCAAAGCTGTTTGTCTTTACGTTGGCTATTCTTAGTAATAATATGATGACTGGCTTCAAGAATATTCTGAGTTGAGCGATAGTTTTGTTCCAGAAGAATTGTTTTAGCTTGAGGATAATCTTTTTCAAAATTAAGAATATTTCGGAAGTCAGCTCCACGCCAGCTATAAATACTTTGATCGGGATCAGCGATCAGCCAAAGGTTTTGATGTTTTTGAGCTAAGAGATTGGTTAAAGTATATTGACTTAAATTAGTATCGTGGGCTTCATCAACTAGAATGTATGGCCATTTGTTTTGGTATTCCTCTAAAATATTTGAATGTTTCTCAAAAAGTTGGACGGTCAGCATAATCAAATCGTCAAAATCCAAGGTGTTAGCAGCTTTAAGTGATTCTTGATAAAGCTGATAAAGTTGAGCTATAGTTTCGGGAAAGTATTCACGAGCTTGTTCTCGATAAGTTGGCCAATCAATTAATTCGTCCTTAGCTTTAGAAATCGCTTCTTTGACCGTGTTCGGTTTAAATTGGTCCGGGCTAATCTGAAGGTTTTTAGTAATTTGTTTAATTAAAGATAGTTGGTCAGTCTCATCATAAATAGTGAAGTTTTTCTGATAGCCGCCTGGTTCGCCTGCCGGCGACAATTTATCTATTTGATGACGGAGAATCTGGAGACAAGTAGCATGAAAGGTGCCAATGTCAGGCTTGCCCGCCGACTTCGTCGGCCGAAGGCGACTTCGTCGGCCGAAGGCCGAAGCCTTGGCGTAGGCGGGTAGGGATTTGATTAATTGACCGACTCTTTCTCTCATCTCTTGAGCTGCCTTATTGGTGAAAGTAACGGCTAGAATATTGTTTGGAATAACGCCTTGTTCAATTAAATAAGCAATCCGATGAGTTAGACATTTTGTTTTACCTGAACCAGGTCCGGCAATAACTAAAACCGGCCCCCTCATAATGGTGACCGCCTCCTTTTGTTTTGGGTTTAAAGATGAAAGAATATCAGTCATTCTATTTCTCTCCAATCTTCTACGCTCCAGCCGCCGCCTGGTCCGCTGCTAAAATTAATATTTTCCAATCCAATATCATAATTAATTATGGCGTTATTGTCTAAGGCTAGTTTGTATCCGGTTGCTTCTCTAACATTGATATTATTATGTAGATAGATTACCCCATTAGAGGCATAAAAGATAGCTCCTTCGGCGTTATTATTTAAATCAATAGCTGGATCACTAAGGTCTAGAGAATTACTAGTTGAAAGTAGCATTAGATAGCTTCCTTCTTGGCCTGAGCCTCGAGTAGTAACATTGTTTTTTATAGCAATATTACCATCACTAATTATGACTCCACTTAATGATTTATAACTGCTATCTAATTTAATAACCGAATTGTTGTTAGTCTTAATATCACCCTGGACATAAATTGTACCTGTAATAGTTAAAATAGCGTCTATATTGATATTTAAATTACCTGTTATTTTGATTGGTCCTAACGATTTATTGCCACTAATGTTATAGTCGCCTAATATTGTTCCTCCGGCTGTAGCTTCAGCCTTCCAGTTATTTATTTCTTCTTCGGAGATTGGTAACCCTTCAGTTTCAATCGGATCACTTAAGACCTCTATGCTTTCATAGCTACAATTATTAATAGTTCCTCCAGAAACATAGTGAAGAATTCCTTTAATCTTAGCATTAGAGCAGGAATAGGTATAAACATCTTCGCCGACGCTAATATCTTCAATAGTATTTCCAATACCAGCTATAGTAGCAGTATTAGTTATGGTTCCTAATCCACTAATGTTGCCGTTAGAAAAAACATTGCCTCGGACTTCACTATTATTACCCATAAGGATTCCTCCTTCTCCTGCTTGGGCTCCATAATGGAAATTGACTTTGTCGCTGGTAATGTGATAGGTAACAGCTAATTTTTTAATTCTATTATCAGCATTACCTTGTGAAGTGATTGTTCGTGAACCGCCAATTGGATTTGTTATTTCTATTGTAGTTGAATCATCGCCGATTGTTAAAGTATTAGGACTTGAAATTTGCATATTATTTTTTAACCGTAGCAAGGTGTCTTCAATGCCGGCTTCAGCTAGGTAATAGCTTTTAGTTGATTCAATTTTAGCTTGGGCGCTAGTAATGCTATCAAGAGTCAAGAAAGTTAAACTAGCGCCAATGAAAACACTGACCGTTAGGATAATAGTTAGGCTTAGGAGTAAAGCAGCGCCCTTTTCTGAATTGTTTTTATTAGTTTTAATCATTACGTAAATTAGCTGTTGAGACTAAAGTAGAAGTCGCTTGGTAAATAGCCTTACCACGAGAGTCTCTATAGACAGTTAAAAGTTCAATTCTAATAGATTGGTTGTTGTTATTATCTATCAGATGATTAAAAATTAGGTTATCCACTTCTATTTTTTCTGAAGTAAGAGGAATGGCTTCTGATCCTTCTTGTTTAAGACAGAGCCGATTGTTGTCGTCTAAATAAAAGTCAAGGTAAGTTGTTGTCTCTCCTTCTGGCGTATCTTGGATTGTTTTTAAACTAAGCTGGCCTGAATTACTATCAAAAGAGCTGGTTGAGATATATACTTCTTGGCTATGTTTAATATGCCAAAGCATTACTTCCATGGCTCTTTGACTATTCTCTAAAACTTCTTTGCTAACCTTTATTTTTGCTTGAACACCTACTAGGTTGAAAACAAAAGTAACCAATAAAACAACAATAATAGCGAAAGTAGCTATATAAATAATTAATTCAATTAAAGTGAATCCAACTTGAGTGAACCGTTTATTCATTGTGCCAATTAGTTAAATAAGTGATTAAATTTATTTGTTTAATCTGACCGTGGTCGTTCCATTCAACAAAAGCTGTTGCTTTTCTAGTTTGGATATCTTCTATACCTGAAGAGTTAATATCATCATTAGCATCCCGATAGACTCTTTCTAAAATCACCCAGCGGTTGTAAATTCCGTTGATTAATCCTGGATCAGTTGTCGTTAAAGTCCATTTGATACCTGAGATTACTGGATAATATTGGGTTTCTAAGGATAAGGCTGCCAAGGTATTCCAATTTTCGTCTCGGACGCTTTGATTTGCTTCAATTACTTCAGAGGCTAAGTTAATTGCCTCTATTTTTGATTTACTATACTCTTGAGCCCTTAGGCTGTATTGAGCTAGAACTAAAAAACTTAAAAAGACAATAGAAATAATACTTAAACCAACAAGAATTTCAATAAGGCCAATACCTTTTTGTGATTGAAGACTATTTTTCATTGGATTTCCATGCTTCCTCCCCAAAAGCCAAGAGTCGGTTGCCCATCAGCTGTGAAAGAAACAATGTCTTTGGCGTCGATGGAGATTTGAAGAATTTTATTGTTAGTATCTCCATCATGATGAATACAGAGTCCTGTTTCAATCATATCTAGAGAGTGGGTGTGAATACGTAATTCTTGATTTTGTCCGTTGACATCTATTGTTCCACTCCAATCAAACTCTGTTTTAGCGAGATTAATATAGTCAGCCATAACAATATTATTAGTTACTTCTGGTGCTTCAGGGAAATAAAGGGTTAGAGTTTCAGAGTTTTGGATACTCCAGTTTAAGTTTAGATGAATGTGTCGTCCATCAGTTAATCGATTAGTATTACAACATTCACTTAAGCTAGAGGATAGTTCAATTTGTCCGGAAGGATGAATATTGATAATTTCTAATTTAGTTGGTTCATTAATCATTCTTAGGCTAATGGTTCCGTTTTGGTCAGTTTGGCCGTTGATTCTTTGGAAAACAACATTACTTCCTCCTCCATTTAAGCTAAGATCATTGATTTCCAAGCGACTAGGTAAAGAATAAGTTGTCTTATCGGGCGCGTCTACTTGGTAAGTGTCGCCTGAGAATAAAATATATTGATTATTTTCAAAATGAACGCCATACTGAGAGTTGTTTTCCGAAGCTAATGTTTTTGTTTGAGCTAGTTTAAGGGTGGCTACAATTTTTTGAGTGATAGTTTCTAATTCTGTTTTCTTTTCAAAGTAGCGATAGCTGAATAAGGCTAAGGATACTATTAAAATTACCACTGAAATAACAATCAGTGTTTCAATTAAAGTGAATCCCTGCCTTGCCGGCAGGCAGGCTTGTTGTTTTTTCATATTATATTCCGCTCATCATTGAATACATTGGTTGAATCATAGAGACAGCAAAAAAGCCGACTGCTCCGCCAATAATAATCATAATCACTGGTTCAATAATAGATGATAGGTTTTTGGTTGTGTTATCAATTTCTTCTTCATAAAAATCAGCTAGGGTTTCTAAAATTTCAGATAAATTACCTGTTTTTTCGCCGACATCAATCATTTGAACAACCATTGGTGTATAGAGGTTTTTATATTTGTCTAAACTAACACTTAGTTCTTTTCCTTTTTGGACTTCTTGAGATGCTTCAAGTAGGGCATTTTTAAAATGAATGTTAGTTAAAACACCAGCCACTATTTGTAGAGACTGAACAATCGAAACTCCACTTTTAATTAAAGAACTAATTATGCGTGAGAAACGGGCTGAGTTAACTTTTTTAGTCAGAGAGCCGAAGATTGGTAAATAGAGATATACTTTATGAAAAACTTTTTTAACCGATTTAATTTTATAAAGTAATTTGATAGCAATAGCTAAACCAATTAAAATAATTATACCCCAGATGTAGTTGTGCTCAAGAAAATTACTTATAGCTATAATCACCTTAGTGCTTAAAGGTAAATCCATCTCTATCTCGGTAAAAATATCAGTTAATTTAGGAACAACCATAATCATCATTAAAATACCAATACCAAACATGGCTACAATGATTACGCTTGGATAAATCATTGCTCCTCTAACTCGACTAATTAACTCATGGTCTTTTCTCATTTGTTCAGATAACATTTTAAGAACCTCATTAAGGTTACCGCCACTTTCACCGACTCGAACCATGTTCACATAAATATTGTCAAAAACTTTAGGGTAGAGAGCTAAAGAATCACTAAACGATTTACCTTGTCGGACATTATCTTCAATCCTGTCGATTATCTTTTTAAATTTTGGATTTTTACTTTGTTTAGATAAGATTTGAAGAGCTCTGTTAAGAGAAAGGCCGGCTTCAATCATAACGGCTAAGTGTCGACTGAAAACCATTTTTTCAACTAAAGAAACCCAGCCCCATCTTTTAGCTATGTTTTTAAAGAAATTGATTATCTTTTTACCGCCCTGATCATTGCTGGCTGTTTCAGCTGAAATTAAAGACAATCCCTGGGTTCGTAAAAGGGCAGCTAATCCGTGCCGATCGGTTGTTTCTAAATGACCGGTTTTCGTTTCCCCTTCTTTATTTTTAGCAGTGTAAATATAGTTTGGCATTATTCGTCAGGGTTACTCATCAGTAACCCTTAATATTTCTTCAATGCTAGTAATCCCTTGAACGGCTTTAATAAAACCGTCTTCTAGCATGGTTATCATTCCCTCCTCAACAGCTAATTTTTGAATCTGGTCAGCTGTTGCTTCTTTGACAATCAATTCTTTAATTGATTCAGTGATTTTGAGGACTTCGTAAATGCCGACTCGACCCTTGTATCCATCTAGACACTCTTCTGACTTACCTGGTCGATAGAATTCTATATCTGGCCAATCGTCTTTGGGCCCAATAACTTTTTCTTGTTTAAGAATTTTTAAAATTTTATTTAAATCAATTTCTGCTCCTAAACTCTTTATTTCAGCTGCTGTTAATTTATATTTTTGTTTAGCATCGGGATAAATCTTTCGAACTAATCTTTGAGCAAAAATTAAATTAATAGTTGAAGCAATTAAAAAGGGTTCTGTTTTCATATCAATCAATCGCGGAAAAGCGCCAGCAGCACTATTGGTGTGAAGAGTTGAAAGAACCAAGTGACCAGTCAAAGCAGCATTAATTGCCAAGCTGGCTGTTTCATTGTCTCTGATTTCTCCAACCATGATAATATCTGGGTCTTGACGGACTAAAGATCGTAAACCATTGGCAAAAGTTAATCCAATTTGAGCTTTGACTTGAGTTTGATTAATTCGAGGCATTCTGTATTCAATTGGGTCCTCGACTGTAGCAATATTAACACCCGGCTCATTAAGGATATCCATGACCGTATAGAGGGTCGTCGTTTTTCCTGAACCAGTTGGTCCAGTGACTAGGATCATGCCATTCGGTTTTTTAATTGCTTGATGTGCTTTTTCTAGGGTCTCTCCTCTGAGACCAAGTTTTTCCAAGGTTAATCCCTTAGAATCCTCGGGTAAAAGTCGCATGACAACTTTTTCTCCATCATAGACTGGGAGGATTGAAACTCGGAAGGAAATCTTGTAATCTTCGGTTTCAATCTTAAAACGTCCATCTTGAGGTAATCGGTGTTCATCTAGTTTTAAGCTAGAAAGCACTTTGATTCGAGCAACAACGCCAGAGTGAATTTTTTTAGGCAGAATCATGGCGTCATGTAGGATCCCATCAATTCGATAGCGAACAATTACCTCTTTTTCTAATGGTTCAATATGGATATCAGAAACTTGCTGAAGGATAGCGTGCTTTAAAAGAGTATCAACAATCTTGATAATTGGCATCTGTTCAGCAGATTTTTCAAGATCTTCTTTATTCTCTTCTTCTCCCTTCTCTGAAATAATCCTTATCTTGGTTCCCTCTTCTTTAATTAAATCACCAAATTCAGCTTCTAGAGTTTTTTGATATTGTTTGAGAATTGCTTTAATACTGTCAGGGCTAGTTAAGCGAGGTAGGATTTTAAGATCAGATTTCTTTTTAATAAATTCAATTGTCTGGAGATCTTCCGGGTCAATCATAGCGACTTCTAACTCTCTTTCCTTTTGTCGGAAGGCAATAATATTATGTCGGCGAGCAATCGGTTCCGGGATAATTTGGAGGATCTCCTTGGGAATGATTTCCTTTTCTAAATCAACAAAAGGAATACCTAGGATGTAGGCCTGAAGTTTTATTAACTGTTCTTCAGTTATAATTTTTTGCTTAACTAAAATCTGAGCCAACTTATTTTTCAGTTTCTTGGCTTTTTTTTCAGCTTCAGCCAGTTTCTCTTTAGTTGTCAGACCAGCATCAAGAATAAAGGCTTTTAATTGTGAGTCCTCCACTCTCATAAATATATATTAGCCCGAATTAATTCAATATATCTTTAATTTTTTTAGTTATTTCCTCTAACTCGTAATTAGCTTTAACTAAATAAGTAGTTGCTCCTAAGGAAATGGCTTTTTCCACATCAGTATCGTTCTCTAAATTAGTCAAGATGACGACAGGAATATCTTTAGTTGTTTCATCTTCTTTAAGTTCTTTAAGTACTGTAAAACCATCTTTCTTGGGTAGAATAACATCCAAGAGAATCATGTCTGGTTTTTCTCTTTTAGCCATTTCTAGACCCAATTCTCCATCAAGGGCGCTTATGATTTGATAACCCGCTTCTTCTAAGAATCGCCCAACGGCTTTCTGTAATGTTGGTTCGTCTTCGACAAACAATATTTTTTTCATAGTTTTTTAAATAAAGAGTATTATTCTTTATTTATTATTAATTGGTAATTCAAACCAAAATGTTGATCCTTTTTCTTCTTCACTCCAAAAATCTATTTTTCCGTCTGATTCTTTAATAAATGATTTGGCAATAAAGAGACCAAGACCCGTGCCAATTGTTTGATATTTCATAGCATTTTGACTTCGGAAGAATTTTAGAAAAATACTCTTTTGATCTCTATCTGGAATACCGACTCCCTCGTCCTGGATTTCACATCTGATAGAATTTCTTTTTTTAATTAATTTAATTCTAACTGTTCCACTGCCTTTAGTATATCTGATAGCGTTATCTATCAGATTGCGTAGAACCAAACCAATGCCTTGGGGGTCAATGATAATTAAAGGAATATCTGATTCAATCTCCGAGATTATTTTAATATTACTTGCTTTGGCCAATGGTCTGTATTCTTCTACTAGTTTTTGAATCATTTCATCTAAGAATACTTTTTGGGGTTTTAAATTTAGTCGCCCTTGTTCGATTCTAGCAACATCAAGCAGGTCGTTAACTAGTCCGATCATCCGTTGATTGTTGTCTTTAATTTCTTCTAATTTATCTAATATTTCTTCTTGAGTTAAGCTATTAGATTTTTGAATTAGTTCCAAATTCCATTTGATCCCAGTCAAAGGAGTCCTTAATTGATGAGAAGCAATATTAACAAATTCTGTTTTGAGGCGATTAGCTTGAGCCAAATCCTCGAATCCTTTAGTAATGAGATAACCAATAATAATTAGGATAATGCTTACACCAATAACAATTAAAGCTACTATTTCCGGTTGAGTATACTTAACCGCTACGAAGTAGGTACTCACCATAGCCAAAATAGTAATTAAGCCATTGAGGGGAAACAAAAAACTAGGGCATTGCCAAATACTTAAATTATACTTTTGACATTGTCCGATTGGATTCAATCTTTGACAAGTTGTTTTAAAACTCATAGATTATTTAAAGTATATCATAAAAACAAATTAAGGTGAAATAATCGGAATTGACTTTTTTAGTTCTTGTCTGTATTCTACTAAAGATGAGCGCTCAAACAAAAACAAAAAAATATTTAATTGTTGGTGGGGCTGGTTTTATCGGCTCTCATTTGACTGATGAATTGATTCGGTTAAAACACAAAGTAGTCGTTTTGGATAATCTTTCAAATGGAAAAAGAGAGAATGTTAATCCTAGAGCTAAATTTATCAAAGCTGATATTAGATATCCGAAACAAATCTCTCCGTATTTTAAAAACATCGACGGCGTTTTTCTTCTAGCCGCTTTGCCTCGAGTTCAATATTCTATTGACTATCCTGTTAAAACTAATAACAATAATGTTAATGGGATACTAAATGTTCTTATCGCTAGCAGAGACGCGAAAGTTAAGCGTTTAGTTTATTCCGCTTCTTCGTCAGTTTATGGAGATAATCAAAAGCTACCACTTAAAGAAACGTATAAACCAAATCCTAAAAGCCCTTATGGTTTACAAAAATACATTGGAGAAGAATATTGTCGTATTTTCTCAATGCTCTATAATTTAGAAACTGTTTCTTTAAGATACTTCAATGTTTATGGTTCTAGAATGGATGATCAAGGAGCTTATGCTCTAGTCATCTCAAAGTTCCTAAAACAAAAAAAAGAGAACCAGCCATTAACCATTACCGGTGATGGCAACCAAACTAGGGACTTTACTCATGTTAGCGATGTAGTTAGAGCCAATATTCTAGCTATGACAATCAAAAAAATAGGTCAAGGAGAAGTAATTAATATCGGAGCAGGCAAAAACTACAGCGTTAACCAAGTGGCTAAAATGATTAGCGATAAAATAGAATATATTGCCCAGAGGGTTGAGCCACATGATACTCTAGCCGATAATTCTTTAGCTAAGAAAATGATTAAGTGGCAGCCAAAAGTAAGATTAGAACAGGGCATCAAAGTGTTATTGAAAGAAAGTGGATTTTAAAGTATAATTCAAAATATCGGAGCGTAGCCTAATTGGTAAGGTACTTCGTTTGGGACGAAGGGATTGCGAGTTCGAGTCTCGCCGCTCCGACCAGGATTTCTATGAAATTTATTAAAGATACTAATTGGGAAAATGTTTTTGAAGGATGGAGAGAGCGCGAAGCTAATGATCCAGGTTGGATTAATTGCGCTACTCAAATTAAGGGTTGGCCAGATTGGGAATCATGGCGTAGATTTACTGCTTCAAGGATTAAGGCTAAAAAAAGATCTTGGCAAATTTTTAAGTTTACAGATCCAATTAATGAAATTTCTGCCATGCTTGTTGGTCCTTATTCTGGTTGGCAATCGCGACTTCCAGAAAAGAATAAATTTTCTTTCGAAGATTTAATCAATATTCCAGAACAATACGAATTTTTTAAAAAACACGATAAGGTTTTATCAATGATAAAGGATTTCCCTACGCCAACCGAATTTATTGGGTTTATTCGTCAGGATTCAGGTAAAATTGTTTGTTTAGAAGGTCATCATCGGGCAGTGGCAGTTGCTTTAGCTAAGAAACAAGATAAAAGTATTGACTTAAAAAAAGGAATATCTATTGCTTTAGCTGAATTGCCAGCAGTTGAAATTTCTATCCTTGATCAGATTTTAAAAAGAGGCACATCAAAGAATCCTGAAAACTAAAATTGCGGGTATCGTATAATGGCTATTATTTTTGGTTTCCAACCAAATGATGAGGGTTCGATCCCCTCTACCCGCTCACAAAAACAAAAAGACGCTCTCGGGAATACCGGGGCGTCTTTTTGTTATGTTTCCAAAAGTCTACTTCTTAACAGCGTCTTTCAAGGATTTTCCAGCCTTGAACTTAGGAACGGTTGTAGCTTTTATTTTAATCTTTTCGCCAGTTCGTGGGTTAACACCCATACGAGCTGCTCTATTAGAAGTGCTGAATGTGCCAAAACCAGTAATGGTTACTTTATCACCTTTGGTTAAGGTACTGGTAATAGTATCGAGGACTGCATTAACTGCATCAGCTGCTTCTTTTTTTGTACAGCAGCCTTTAGCTACTGCTTCTACTAAACCATCTTTAGATAATGCTTTCATAATATTTTGTAAATTATTTGTTTAATTATATGCTTCGACCTTTACCCCCTATATATTAGCTCTAATGCTTAATTCTTGCAATAGTTGTATGTTTTTAACTTTATTTTTTCCGTCAATCTCTAATAAAACAGCGTTAACTTCTACTGGCCCATCGGCAATTTTGTACTTAAAGGGTTCTTGTTTAATAAAGCTTTTTAAAGTAGAATCCTTGTCAGCTCCTAAACTGGAATTAGTTGGTCCAACCATGCCAACGTCAGTAATATAGGCTGTGCCTTGGGGTAATATCTTAGCATCAGCTGTAGGAACGTGTGTGTGAGTGCCTAGAACAGCCGAGACTCGGCCATCTAGATGCCAGCCCATACATATTTTCTCAGCCGTCGCTTCAGCGTGCCAGTCTACAATAATAATATCAGCATCTTCCTCATCTTCCAAGATTTGATCAATTGCTTTGAAGGGATTGTCTCCTGGTTGCTTCATGAAAACTTGCCCGATTAGATTAACAACTAATATTTTTTTAGTTCTTACCTGTATTAATCGGTATCCTTGGCCTGGCTCTTTGCCTGGAAAGTTAGCTGGTCTGATCAGCGGCGTTTTTTTGTTTTCTAAAAGAGGGATAACTTCTTTTTTACTCCAGATATGATCACCTGAAGTAACTAGATCAACTCCGGCTTCAAGGATCTCTTTCAGGCTATTTTCAGTAATTCCCTTGCCATCTGCTAAATTATCTCCATTAGCGATAACAAAGTCAAGTTGATATTTCTTTTGCCACTTAGGAAGTATTTTTCTAATAGCTTGACGACCTGGTTGTCCGACCACGTCGCCAAAGAATAAAATATTCATTATTTTTTAGCGAGCGTATTCTACGGCTCGAGTTTCTCGGATAACGCTGACCTTAATCTCTCCAGGATATCTTAACTCTTGATGAATCTGATCAGCTATATCTTTGGCTAGTTTGTAAGCAGCCATATCATCTATTTTCTCTGGATGAACAAAAACACGAATCTCTCTCCCGGCTTGAATAGCATAAGATTTTTCGACTCCATTAAAAGAGTTAGCCACATTTTCTAATTCTTCAAGTCGCTTGAGGTATGCTTCAAGAGTGTCTTTTCTAGCTCCGGGTCTAGCTCCAGAAAGAGTATCAGCTACCTGGACAATAATAGATTCCAGTGTTTCAAAAGGGTACTCTTCGTGATGAGATTGCATGGCTTCAATAACTTTTTCATCAATATCAAATTTTTTAAGAATTCTTTTACCGATCTCGACATGAGAGCCTTGAATTTCATGATCGACTGCTTTACCGATGTCATGTAGTAAGCCAGCTTTTTTGGCTACATCAGCATCGCCACCTAATTCTGAAGCAATAGTTCCAGATAAATGAGCTACTTCAACCGAATGAAGAAGGACATTTTGACCATAACTAGTTCTAAAACGAAGCCGACCCAATAGTTTTATTAACTGAGAATTAAGACCAGCGACACCAACGTCATAAGTGGCTGCCTCGCCTGCTTCGTTAATCTTTTCGGCAATTTCCTGACCAGCTTTTTCAACTGCTTCTTCAATTCGAGCTGGTTGAATTCGTCCATCAAGCATTAGCTTTTCTAAAGCCATCTTAGCTGTTTGTCGACGAATAGGGTCAAACCCAGAAATAATAATAGCTCCGGGTGTATCGTCAACTAAGACTTCGACCCCGGTCAATTTTTCTAATGTTTTAATGTTTCGTCCTTCCTTACCAATAATTCGACCCTTAAGGTCGTCGCTAGGTAAACTGACAGACGTTGAAGTAATTTCACTAGCTTGAGAAGAAGAATAGCGTTGCATAGCTAAAGCGAGAATTCTTTGAGCTTTCTTATTCAATTCTTCTTGGCCGTCTTGTTCTAATCTTTGAATTCGTTCTAATAAAACTTGTTGATGTTCTTTTTCGGCAGCATTGAGCAACTCTTCTTTGGCCTGTTCTTGAGTCAGCTTAGCAACCTTTTCTAGTTTCTTGATTTGTTCTTTATGAAGGGCAAGTAGTTCCTCCTTGATCTTTTTGACTTTCTGAACCTTAATTTCAAAATCAGAATAGTCTTTTTCTAATTTTTCATCTTTCTCTTCCAAAACTTGCTCTTTCTTCAAGAGTCTTTCTTCCATTCTGGTTAACTGAGTCTGACGAGCTCTTTCTTGTTGCTTAATCTCCTCAAGAACTTTATTAGCTCTTTCTTTAGCTTGAATTAAAGTTTCTTTAGCCTCGTCTTTGGCATCGTTAACTAACTTATTTAATTTTGCTTCAATAGTCCCAGTTTGATTTTTAGCAATTGTTTGCCGGGCATAATAGCCCAAAGTGGAGCCGATTACTAAAGTCCCGACAATTGTTCCAATAAATACAATAAGATTGTTCATAAATTGATTTCATAGTAATAGAGTAACGATTCTACTTTACCAAAGAAAAAAGGACTTGTCAATCAGTCCTTTTTCTTCTTAACTATTTTCTTTTTCTTCAGTTTTTCTTCTTTTTTCTTTACAACCTTCTTTTTCTTAGGAAGTTCCTCTTTCTTTTGAGCCATAATATCAATCTTCCAGTTAGTTAGTTTAGCAGCTAAACGAACATTCTGTCCTTTGATACCGATAGCTAAAGAGAGTTGATCTTCGGGTACAGTTACTTCTGCCTGATTCCTTTTCTTATCTATCTTGACGTCTAGAACTTTGGCCGGTGAAAGGGAAGCACTGATAAATTCAGCTGGATCATTAGACCATTCAACAATGTCAATTTTTTCTCCAGCTAATTCATTGATAACAGCTTGAACTCTTGTCCCCTTTTGACCGATCATAGAACCAATCGGGTCAACTCTTTCTTCAGTTGAGGTAACAGCAATTTTAGAACGAGATCCAGGTTCTCGGGCAATTGATTTAATTTCTACTGTTCCAGCAGAAATTTCTGGAACTTCTAAGGAGAAGAGCTGACTCACCATTTTAGGATGGGCTCGAGAGAGGTTAATGATAGAACCTCGAGAATCTTTTTGAACATCAGTGATATAGACTCTTAGACGTTGGCCAATTCTATAATGTTCTTGAGAGATTTGTTCTTCAGGAAAAAGAACTCCGGTTGCCTTACCAATGTCAAAGAAAACACTACTTCCTTCTACTCGTTGAACTATGCCACTGACTATTTGTCCAATTTTTTCTTTATACTCATCATAAATAGCTTCTCTTTCGGCTTCGCGAATTCTTTGAATGATTACTTGTTTAGCGGTCTGAGCAGCAATTCGGCCGAACTCTCTATCTATTTTTAAAAGGGATTCTAGTTCATCCCCTGCTTTGTATTTCTTTTTGGTTTTTTTAGATGGCTTAACTTGATCAAGCATAATATGCTTTTCTGGATTAAATCTGACCTTTTTTTCAGTCCCTTCCCCTACTTCCTCTTCTACTTCTGTTTCTTTCTCATCTGTTTCTGGCTTAAGCATTGATTCATCCACAATTAACCTAACCTGATAGGCCTTCATAGCTCCGGTTTCTAGATTAAACTTAATTTTAATATTCTGTCCCTTACGGGTATATTCTTTTTTATAAGCTGCAGCCAAAGCCATCTCAATGGTTTCCATAACCTTATCTTGAGAGATGCCTTTTTCTTCGCAAATTTGTTCAATAGCTGAAACAAATGATTTTATATCCATATTTTT
>Ga0180007_10000789_pt1 | contig 48489 bp, 45 predicted proteins | sample MM_PC_MetaG_FD_121122 | JGI IMG/M metagenome (GOLD analysis project Ga0180007, IMG submission 121122) | Groundwater microbial communities from the Aspo Hard Rock Laboratory (HRL) deep subsurface site, Sweden - MM_PC_MetaG | ecosystem: Environmental > Aquatic > Deep subsurface > Groundwater... | reverse complement strand
GTATTGCCATCCGTTAAAGTTCCTATCTCAGCCATTACAGCACCCATTAGTCTACCCATATCTCTCATTTCAGTAATACCTAACTCTGTAGCCTTATTTTTTACGACTACCCTAACCTCATCCTCTGCAAGTAATTGTGGTAAATATTTATCTAGAATCTCTAACTGAGCCTTCTCCTTTGCCAAAAGATCTTCTCTACCCATCTTGGTATATTGATCTATTGCGTCAGTTATCTTTCTTGCTTCCTTTCTTAATATCTTCTCAGCTTCTTCATCAGTTAATTCCTTTCCAACTTCAATCTCAACATTCTTAATAGCGGCTAAAGCCATTTTAAGGATGTCTGATTCATCGGTTCTTCCTTCTTTGGAAGCGGTAAACATATCTTTACGGATATTTTCTGATATGGACATTATGTTGTAAGAGTTAATTTAACTGCTTATTTTGCTCTTCTAGCTGCAGCTCTTCTTCTTCTCTTCATTTTGGCCCATTCCCTTCTCTTCTCAATCATGAGAGTACCAGGGATGATTCTAAAAGCCTTAGCTCTGTAAGTTTCTAAAATCTTTTCTCTTAATACTTCTCTGTGAAGTCTCTTAAGAGCACTATCTATATTTTCACTGGAATGTACTATAACTGACATTTGAACTCCTTTTATTTAATATATATCTATGCTCGGTGATTATATCATACCTTTTTATCTTTTTACCACCTTTTTTTCAAAATTCTTTTTTCTTCTCTCATCTGAGAATTCATTTACAGAAATGTACAGTTTTTTAGTAAATTTGGATATCTGTAAGTAGTTTACACCTACCCCTATAAATAACACTCCAACCAATATCTTAGCCCATGTGGAATCAAAGATGCCTGTATCTGGGGCTTCTACTACACAATCTGCAACTACATTAGCATCTGCAATGACGTTTCCCCCTTCTGCAGGATATGCGGTTACTGTATTTGCATATGTTCCAAAGGTATCTTTAGGTACCGTTATGACATATGTAAATACTTTAGATTGATCAGCAACAAATACTTTGTCTGTATCAGATAGTGTCCAGGTTATATCTCCATCTGCATATATTCCACTGTTTGATATGTTACTGATGTATGCCTCGAGTACTTTAGCATCTAGCGAATCCACTATCTTTGTAATTGTTCCTTCTCCTTCTCCTGTATTCTTTACTGTAACTGTGTATGTGAGTTGAGATGATGGATCAGTAGTATTTTCATCTATACATTTCTCTACTACTCCCTTAGTTATACTCCAATCTGGATTTAAGACTTCTTCTGAGACTGTAAAGGTTGTACTTAATGCACAGTTTGTACTAGCTGCACCTTTTGTATCTTTCCAGTCCATAGCGAGGGTGTAAGCGCCTGGGGTTAGACAGTTTGTAGTACTGCTGAGTGTCTCAGATATGGTAGTTGTAGTTGATACATTACTTTTTGTTACTCCTGTTCTACTTACGTTATTTAATTTTACTGATATTGATGTTTGATCTATACCGTCTGAGTCTGTAGCAGTTGCAGAATATGATATGGCATCACAGTATGCATATGTTCCTGTTGGTTTAGTTACCCATGTTCCAGAATCACAGACGTTAGTCGTAATTACGGTTGGTGCAGGTTTACAATATCTGTATACAACAGTTGGGTTGTTACAATCCGGATGATATGCAACACAAGATGTGCTTTTCGTACAACCAGAGACTGAATCCCCAGATACTCCACAGCTTACTTGACCTGAAGGGCAAGCGTCAGGAGTACATTGGGGAGGATTACCACTACATCCATTCACATTTATTCCTTTACAGGTCTCACAAGCACAGTTGTTGCTACTCATAAGGGTTTCAGGCCATTCACATTTTCTAATATCACAAACTCCATTATTTGTTGGCTGTTCAGGATTAGGAGATGTTTCTTTTACACATTTTCCACCAATACTATATGAGCATGATATTGACTGTCCAGGATACAGACATGGACTACTAGGTGAACCTGCTACACCCTTATATGTACCACAACTCACTGGTTGTCCCGCATAGCTACAAGTAACGGTCTTAGTTTCTGAGCATGATTGGCTAGTATCACATTTCCATCCAGCAACACATCCCGCAGGTCCACAGCATGCTCCTATTCCTCCTGTTGCTTCACTTACATCAGGGCTTATGGTTTCAGAATTGTTAACCCTCCAAAGTAAATATCCTCCTGCACCAGCTAATAACAGCACCAATGATGCCAGAATTATTATTTTCGCTCTCTTTGTTAAACGAATTTTTACACTCATTATTTAAACCTTCTTTCAAACCTATTTCTTTTATCCTCTTCCCTTTTCCTTTTCTTCTCCTCTAATACTACCCTATTTCTCTCACCAATGATATTGAACATATATCCAAACTTTGAGAGTTGTGTTGTCATTAAACCTAAGAATACGAAACCAGAGCCAAGATATATCTTACTCATAACACCATCAAAGAGACCTGTATCAGGGACTTCATCTACTACTACAACAGCATCTTCAGCCACTGTAAAAGTAGCCGTTTCAACACATGAGGTCGCAGGACCAGGAAGTGAAATGGATAGATCATATGTACCATCTGTTACAGTTTGACCTTCATCAAACAAATTAAGTGTAATTTTTTGTTTTCCTGCAGTATCTGTTCCAACATTAAAACAATTTCCTGTTGCTGAGCTACTACATTGTGCAAGAGGAGTTCCATTGAATTGCATTGTGATACCAGTTAAAGCATCACTTGTGCTATTCGGATTGGTAATTACAATTGAAGAGGTTGCTGTAGTTACATCATCGGGTTTGTATTCACCACTTGGTTTACTACTCCATACTAATGCTTTACAAGCACAATCAGAGTCACAAGTAGTAGCTGTTTCTGTTCCAGTACATTTGTTGTCCCCACATACAGAACAATCTTCTGGGCATAGTTCGAGGGATTCGGTACTACTACAGATATCATCTCCACATTTCGCACAATCTTTAGGACATGAGGTTACGGTTTCATCGCTTGAGCAAGTACCATCTCCACAGTCTGAAGTACATGTTGAAGTATATTGTGCACACCAAAGATTACCGTTTTTTTCGTATCCACGTTCATTTTCTCCGCAATTACACGCCATACCCGTTGCTGTTGAATGAGCACATCCAGTATCCCTATCAGATCCAGCAACTTTTGTGTATGTACAACCTGCTTCAGTGAAAGTTTCTCTTAATGTCTCCTTTTGATTAACCCTCCAAAGAAGATAGCCCCCAGTTCCACCCAATACTAATACCAAAAGGATTATTACTATTATCTTATTTTTCTTGGACAGATTTATTCTCATTTATACAGCAGTTATCTAAACATATCCTTAATATTTTGTATATTTAGGACATCCTTTACCATAATAAATATAACAAGAATCATTAATAAAATGAAACTCCCATTTATTATAAGTGTCTTTACCTTTTCATTAAGCTCTTTCCTCAATATACTCTCGATTAGCAATATCCCCACCCTACCTCCATCTAAAGCAGGTATAGGGAGAAGGTTCATAATAGCCAAGGAAAGCGAAAGGTCTCCCATTACACTCAGGAATGTAACAAATCCTAAGTTCTTAAAATAGTCAATTAAGAAATATATTCCAACAGGACCAGATACTGAATTAGAAATCTCCGAATAATCTCCTGTTGTTTTAGCCTCACCAAACATACTTCCAAACTTTATACCAATCAACCTAACAGTATTAATCAAATGAGAAAATCCTGCAAACACTTTATTGTTTTCGTAAGATAACTCTACATAATAATTTGTGGACAGTATCACCCCTATTGTTCCATCACTCTTAACATCTACTGTGTAAGTACCGCAGGTATTGGTTTCCGTACAAATATCTAAAGTCGCCTTTCCATTTTTATCTTTTTCTAAAAGATTTAATATATCAGAAGCATATTTAACTTCTTCTCCATCTATAGCTTTGATCTCTCCTGAGAAAGGTACTTGGGTTTTAAAAGCATTCCCATCGTTAGAAGCAACAACATAATAATTTGTGGGGAGCATTATACCTATAGTACCTGCATCTGACACATTTACTGTGTAAAGCTTACAACTATCATCATTGCAAATCTCCATAGTTGTTTGACCACTAGCATCCACTTTTAATGATTCCCTTACTTCATACGCATATTCTATCTCTTTGCCATCAATGGTTTTAATAGTGCCTGACGGAGGGAGATTGGCTTTGACTGCACTCCCATCTGCTTCAAGTTCTACATACTTCACATCTCCTATTACTTCTTTGGTAATACTTGCACCAATTGGTTTAAAATCCTGATAAGACCAATCTAATACCGTGCTCCATCCAGAATTACCAACTACAGAATTAGAGATAACTATGAAATACATTGTAATGGCGAAGAGAATATTCATGGTTACTCCTGCAAGCATTACGAAGATTTGAGCTAATCTAGGCTTGTTATGTAGATTCCCATCATCATTCTTTGCTTTTTCTTTTACCTCTTTTTTCTCAGGATCACCATCTCCCAATATCTTCACAAAACCACCTAATGGTAGAAGCCTAATATTGTATTCCGTACCTTTGAATTTCTTTGATAGTAACTTAGGACCAAAACCTAATGAGAATTCTAATACTGTAGCTTTAATAAGCTTAGCGGAGAGAAAGTGTCCTAATTCATGAATGAATGTTAAAACACCGATAACCAATATGAACAAGAGTATATTTACTAGTATGGACAGCATGTAAGTCAAGACAAAATTATATAGTTAAAAGATCCTTTTCTTTCTCTTCTCTAATTTCTTCAATCTGTTGATTAGTTTCTTTAACAACCTTTTCAATCTCAACTCGGGTTCTGTCTGCTTCATCCTCTGAAAGGCCATTCTTCTGAAGTTCATCTATCTCTTGCATATATTTCTGCCTTACTTGCCTTACCGCAATTCTTCCATCCTCTACTCTGTCTTTCATCAACTTTACATATTCTTTTCTTCTCTCTTCTGTAAGGTCAGGAATTTTTACCAATACCCTATCCCCTTCAATCATTGGAGAAAGTCCCATGTTAGCAACATTGATTGCCTTAGAAATATTTTCCAATATACTCTTGTCCCATGGTTGGATGGAGAGTGTTTTGGCATCTACTGCGGAGATTGAAGCATAGTTTTTAATTGGAGCCATTGTCTCATATGCATTGACCATAACTTCTTCTACCAACTCTGGAGTTGCTCTTCCTGTTCTGATCTGTGTTAAATCCTCATGTATATGATCTATACATTTTTGAATATCTGCTTTAAATACATCTATGTCCATTTTGTTAATATCCCTAATATTATCCCAATATTGTACAACAAAAAGGGGGAGTTTTTAACTCCCCCTTCTTCATACAAAATACAATGAACTATTTAGTTCCAAATTCCCAGAAAAGTATTCTAGTAATCTGTATAGGTTCTCCCATTTTCTGAGTTACTTCATCTAAGAGATTTGCCATTGTCTTAGATTCGTCTTTAAACCATTTCTGTTCTAGTAAACATTTCTCTGCGTAGTATTTAGAAAATTTACCTTCAATTATCTTTTCCATAATGTTGGCAGGTTTGCCTTCGCTCTCTGCTTCTTTGGTAAAGATAACTTTCATTCTTTCAACATCCTCTACACTTACACTATCTTTAGAAACGTAGAGAGGCTTCATGGCTGCAACCTGTAGAGCAACTTCATGAGCAAATGCTCTAAATTCATCATTCTGAGCAACAAAATCTGTCTTACACTTTACTTCAACTAGTGAAGCTAGCTTATGATCTGTACCATGTAAATATGTTTCAACGACACCTTCTCCCTTTTCGATTGTTTCGTCAGCGGTAGGCTCATTCCAGCCTCTCTCACTTATGAGAGCTACTGCTTTTTCAAAGTCTTTACCTGTTTCGTCAAAAGCAATCTTACAAAGACCAATCTTTGCACCTGTTAGATTTCTCAATCTTCCAATAACGTCACTTCTTTCATTGATATATTCAGTCGCTTTGGCCATATCTCCATCAGAAGCAGTTAAAGCTTCTTTACAGAGTGCCATGCCAGCGGATGTTTTAGCTCTTAATGTCTTAATATCATCTATGGATACTCCCATTGCAGTATTTGTTAAAAGTTATTTAAGTGATTTCAAAATGTCTACTGCAGCTTTCTCTCCTACTCCCTTGATTTCAACTAAATCTTCTTTGGTTTTACCTGAGAGATCACTTACATTCTTGATTCCACTATCTGCAAGAGCCTTAACTATTCTTACGGATAGTCCTAGGTCCTCAACACTTTTAGAATCAACCATCTTTTTTGCTTCTTCAGCTGCTGCTATTTCTCCACTGATATCTTTTTTAACAACTCTTACGACTGTTCCTTTAGATTCAGCTATCTTTCCTTCTCTTAGGGATTTCATTCTTTCTCTGTCTTCTGCTTCCATTCTTGTTTCTCTTTCTTTCTGTTCTGCATACTGCCTAGCTAATGTTTCTAATGTTGCTTTTTGGCTGTTTCTTAATGCAACAATACCTTGTGATTTCTTAGATTCTCCTACTACCTGACCCAATATCTCTACGAGTAAAGATATACTCTTTAGAGAGTCGTCATTTGCTGGGATTGGGTAATCTACAAGATCTGGATTACAGTTTGTGTCTATGAGTGCAATGATTGGAATATGTGCAATCTTTGCTTCTTTGATTGCTAATTTTTCAACCTTACTGTCTACTACAACTACTGCTGCAGGTAATTTGTCCATGAACTTAATACCTTTGTATATTCTATCCATCTTCTCTGATTCTCTTTGCATGAAGAGTCTTTCCTTCTTAACAAGATCTTCTCCTCCTCTTGCGAGGCTTTCTTCCATCTTTACCAATCCTTGTACACTCTTTTTAATAGTATCAAAGTTTGTGAATAGTCCACCTGGCCATCTTTTGTTTACATAGAAGGCACCGTTTTCGGTAGCTACTTTTTCAACTATTGATGCTGCTTGTCCTTTGGTTCCTACAAAAAGGATGTTTCCTTTTTCGGTTAGTTCACTTAATGCTTTTATTGTTGATGTTATGAGTTCCTGTGTTTTTACTAAGTCTATGATATGAATACCATTTCTTTCTTCATATATGTACTGTTTCATTCTTGGATTCCAAGCACTTTTCTTGTGTCCGAAATGACAGCCTGCTTTAAGTAAATCTAGTATCTCTGGGGTTTTTACATTTGAAACTTTGTTTAAAGTCTGTGTTTCTACGACTGTTTGTTTTTGGTTTTCCATTTTTATATGTTTCCTTTTATTAATATCTCTGTTGGGTGATATTTATCATCCAGGAAAATTACAGGGATATATGAGATTAAATAACATAGGGATTATACAAAGAGAATGAGGAGAATGCAAGGTTAGTAATAAACATTTATCTTATTCTCATTTGATTTCTTCAAATTATACAAAAGGTTATAATTAAATAATAAAATAAATTAGAAATATTTATATATGAAAAAAGAAGAAATAAAATGTCTAAAACTATTTTGTGACCAAGTTAAAGAGTTAGAATCTTCACGCGCAATGAACTCTGTAAGGGAAAACTCTAGAATTCGGCTATCAATAAGAATCGAAAACGGTCAATCTGTTGAATATAACAAAAATTTCCCCGCAGACGAAGATATTGAAAAATTCACCCGTTTGATAAGACAATTCCTTATGGATGGTGAATATGTTAATTTCCAGTACATAACAAATATTCTTATAAAAAGCTCCATTGACTCTGAAAATATTAAAAAGCTAAAGGGAGTTTGGAATGAGATTCTTAATCCAAAGCAAAAACAAGTTGCAATAACGTATAAGGGGATTCCTCTTTCCAATAAAGAATTGATCGGCATTTTTCTTTATGGTGGATACATCCATGCAAAGGATGATGATCTGATTAATAAGTACAAAGGTCTGAAAAATACAATGGGAGATTTGTTTGACTTCTGGATATTTAATATTATGTTAGATCTTGCATCAGTTGTAATAAAAACGAAAACTATTATTGAAAAGAACCATCTTTTTAACGAAACAACTCCTTAATCTTTCTAGCCTATGCTCTTCCAACTCTCCCTCCCTATAACCATATGATCGAGTAACTTCATCCCTACCAAATCTAAAGCTTTCACTACCCTCTCTGTAACAGCAAAATCCTCATCACTAGGTAAAGGATCCCCAGACGGATGGTTATGTGCCAATATAACAGAACTAGCATTAAGTTCTAATGCAGGAATAATAACATCCCTAGGAAGTAACCCAGCCCCATCCACAGTACCAATAGCTAACGTACGTTGTTCTAACAACTCAAACCTAGAATTAAGAAACAACCCAACAATATATTCCTGCTTCTTACTACCCATACCCTTTAACAAATAGTAAGCCTCTTGAGAATTACTAACAGTTGTTTTCTCCTTACTCCCAAGATCATACAACCTCCTACCCAATTCAATACCAGAAAGAATCTTCATAGCAGTAGCTAAACCAATACCAAGAATATCAACAATATCCTTAATATCTACATACCCATTCTTCTTGATGGATTTACGAATACGATATACCACAGATCTAGAGACAGACATAAAATCATGACCCTTAATACCAGAACCAATAATAATGGCTATTAATTCCATATCACTGAGGCTATCTATACCCCTTTCTAAATATTTTTCTCTTGGAAGCATATATATATCATAGAGGATATATATGAAATTACTCTGAACTCTTCTTTTTCTTCTTAGCCTTAAATGTCTTCTTAATATACTTACACTCCGGATAGTTACTACATCCTGTAAAAGTCCTACCCCACTTACTCCTTCTCTCAACCAAAGGATGATTACACTCAGGACACTTCTCTTGCAAAAGAAGAGGAACCGTACCCTTACACTTAGGATAGTCCTTACAAGCCCAGAACTTACCATATTTACTATTCTTCAATACCAATTCCCCACCACACTTAGGACACTTCTCAGGTCTAAGATATTTAGCAAAATCCAAACTCTCCTCATTCCCAGACAAATCCTTCATACCCTTACACTCAGGGAATTTAGCACAACTAAGGAATTTACCATACCTACCAATACGTATAATCATCTCACCACCACACTCAGGACACTTCTCATCAGATTTACCTAGTATTACAACATCCTCCTTGTTAACATCCTTCTCAGCTTTAGCAATCTCCTCAACCAAAGGTTTGTATTGTTCATCCATAACCACGACATACTTCATCTTACCATCAGCAATACCATCCAGTTCAGCCTCCACCTTTGCAGTATATTTGTAATCTACCAACCTCTTAAAGTTATCTCTGAGGAAATTAGTAACAATTCTACCAACATCAGTAGGAATCAAAGCCTTAGCTTCCTTAATGATATATCCCCTCGCTTCAATAGTAGAAATGATAGATGCATATGTAGAAGGCCTACCAATCTCCAATGCTTCTAGTTTCTTAACCAATGAAGCATCAGTATATCTAGCAGGAGGTTGAGTATATTTCTGTTCCTTAACAAACTTAATCCATTTCAAAATATCCCCCTTCGCTATCTTAGAAATCTCTTGTAAATCATCAGCAATCTTTCCAGTACCTAATACTTTTCTAAAGCCATCAAACAAAGTAGTCTCACCACCCAATGTAAATACATATTCAGGTTTCTTCACATCTTTACTAACCAAAGAAACTGTCAATATCTCTGCCTGTTTGTCTGTCATCTGACAAGAAACAACTCGCTTCCATATTAAATCATAGAGTTTTGCTTCTGCACTACCAAATTGAGCCTCAATCTTCTCTCTAGTTACATTGATATCTGAAGGACGTATAGCTTCGTGAGCTTCTTGCGCACCCTTGCTTCTAGTTTTGTAGAAGTTTGGATGTTCTGGCAAATATTCAACACCATATTTGTTGTTAATCAATTCTCTAATCGAATCTATTGCTTTACTACTAAGATTGAATGAGTCAGTTCTCATATATGTAATGTAACCAGCCTGATACAAGATCTGAGCAATAGCCATTGTTCTCTTAGAAGAATATCCTAATACATTGTTTGCTGCCTGTTGAAGTGTAGATGTAGTAAACGGTGGAAATGGATGCTTGTGAACCTTCCTTACTACAACATCTTTAACTGTGTAATCAGAAGATCCCAATGTCTTTTCAATCCCCTCAACCTCATCTTTATCCTTAGGAATATATTTCTTTCCATCCTTTTGAGCCAATTTTGCATCTAGTTTGTTTCCATTACCATCCTTAACCTCTACTCCAAAATCCCAATATTCCTCCGCTTTAAAAGCCTCTCTCTCCTCTTCTCTTTCAACAACCAATCTCAATGCTACAGACTGTACTCTACCTGCTGAAAGTCCATACCATATCTTCTTCCAAAGTAATTCTGAAAGCTTGTATCCAACCAATCTGTCCAATATCCTTCTTGCCTTCTGTGCTTCTACAAGATTCTCATCAATCTCAATTGGATGTTTAACAGCCTCTAAGACGGCATCCTTGGTAATTTCATTGAACATAACTCGCTTTACATTTTTAGACTTCAATACACTGTTTACATGCCATGCTATGGCCTCTCCTTCACGGTCAGGGTCCATTGCTAAGAAGACATTTCCATCCTTAGGTACTGCTCGTTTCAAATCAGTGATGATCTTGCCCTTACCATATATTGTTTCAAACAAAGGTTCATAGTTCTTTTCAATATCAACCCCAAGCTTACTCTTTGGAAGGTCAATAATATGGCCAACAGTGGCCATTACTTTGTAATCTGTACCTAAATACTTGTTAATGGTCTTCGCTTTTGCAGGAGACTCAACAATTAGTAGGTTTTTGTATGATTTCTTTTTCTTTTCCATATGCTTGCCTCTTAAAATACATTAAATTAATTAGTATTGTCAATCTGTGCACAAAATGTGCTCTTCATTTTTAATATATTCTTGTTGTGCACACATTCACAACATCTACCCTACAAACTCTTGTCTACAATCAGTTTTAATTGCTCCGCCTCTATGCCTAATATCTGTTTTAGATCATCTTCACAAGTAATTACATCTGCGCCTTGTTTAATTAGCAGATTGCATCCACGAGAAGTATCCTTGGTAATATCTCCCGGAATTGTATATACATCTCTGTTAAATTCTAGCGCTAGATTTGCTGTAACCAATGATCCACTTTGGATATCCGCTTCTATGACTATTGTGGTCTCCGAAAGCCCTGCCAGTATCCGATTACGCATTGGGAACATACCTTTGTGCATATCAACCCTACCCTCGTGTTCAGCTAAAACTAATCCTTTGTAGGAAATCTCTTCATATATATCCGTATTGGAAAGTGGATATATATTCTCTATACCTCCCGCGATGACAGCAATTGTTGGGATTCCCAACTCCAAACACCTTCTATGCACCATTGTATCTATCCCCTTCGCTAAACCACTAACAATACATATATCTAAATCAATGAGATATGGTTGAAGCAGCATATTCAATACTTCTGTACCATATTTTGTAGCTTTTCTGGTACCAACGATAGTTAAACACCGCTCCCCCAGCAAATCCATATTTCCCTTACAATACAACCTCTTTGGAGGATTATGTATCTCTTTCAAAAGACTAGGATATTTAGAATCACTCATACATATATATGGCATATGTAGAGTATGGCAGATGGATATGAAAAATTGATTAAATCTTACCCTCTTTAACCATCCACGTAATCATCTCCCTCATTATCCTTACCGCATTGAGACTCTCTCCACCATCTTCAAGGAAGATACTAAAAGAATATTTAGGTTTGTCATATGGGAAGAAACCCGTTACCCATGCATGAGTATGTTCGTAGTTCCCCTTGCTATCTACTGTTCCAAACTCTGCAGTACCTGTCTTGGCTGCAACAACAACACCAAGATTTGCGAGAGAAGATATTGATGCTCCACTACCATTTACTGCAGACCACATACCTTCCTTGGCAATATTGAAAGCATCAGCCTTAGCAATATTGCTTTGTAAAATTTCAACAGGTATATCAACCCTGTTTTGGTTCTCATCCTCAAAGTATTTAGCTATATGTGGTTTGTAAAGTGTACCTTCATTAGCTATTGCGGCAACCCAGTTAGACATCTGTATCGGTGTAACCAATCCGATACCCTGCCCAATCACAGAGTTACATGAATCTCCCTCTGGATACCAGACCGGTTCAAGCCATGGACTCGTAGAATTAGCTAAAAGCATCTTGTTCGCAGGAGAAGGTACTCTACCTGCCATTTCTCCCGGAATATCTATACCTGTAACTCTTCCAATCCCAAATTTGTCTAGGTATGGGACTAGGGAATTCATATCCCAATGCCTAATGAGTTCACAGAAATATATGTTTGATGACACAGTTAAAGCTCCAACTACATTTAAAGTCCCATATGAATGGTTGTGATACTCCTGAAACAAAGCTCCATTGGAGAATTTGTAGCCTGCATAGCTGGTATATTGTGTGTATTTAGTTATAGCTCCAGCGTCTAAGGCTGCAGTAGCTACCATTGTTTTAAATGTAGAACCCGCAGGCACTTGTGCAGCTATGGCTCGATCCATTAAAGGATTGGTTTTGTCGTTAAGAAGCTTGGCATAGTCTTTTATGGAGATCCCCCCAATGAAAAGATTGTTGTCGTAGCTTGGGTATGTAACCATTGATATGATTTCACCAGAATTAACATCCTCTATGATTCCTGCACCACCAGTTGCTTTTGAGCTTTTCGTACCTGATTGTATGACTTGGTATAGCTTTTTCTGCATATCCATATCCAATGTGAGATACAAGTTTTTGCCCGAAACAGGTTCACTAAGTGCCAAACCTTCTTCTGAGATCTTCTTACCTAAGGCATCCACTTCCCATGCTATCTTTCCATCTTCACCAGCTAATTGTTCGTCATATTCTCTCTCTAAGCCTGTTCTACCAACCACATCTGTAGAATTAAGGTAATCAATACTATCCAAATCCTCTGCAGTAACGTCTCCTGTATAGCCCAGGATTGCAGAAAGAATATTTTTGTAAGGATATGACCTCTTACTACCATCATCTATATATATACCCAAAAGTTTTTCCGATGATGCCTTAATCTGTATTACCTCCTCATTACTAAGATCGGAAGCAATTAAGATATCGGTGAAATATGGGCTTTCCCCATGTATTGTAAGTACTCTTTCAAGAATAGATGCGTACTCTGTCTTTTTGTCATCTGAGATATTCTTCCAGTGAGCCCCTAGTATACCCCCAAGGGTATTAGAGGTCTCTTCAAGAAGGGTGTTATCCACTTCACCATCTTCAATGTATTTATCAATCATTATATACAGCCCTACAGAGGCCACATTCTCCACTAACTTAGTGCCATTTCTATCAAATATCACCCCTCTGTATGCAGGAATACTCTCTATCCTGACCTGGTTATTCTCTGATTTAGCCAGCATTTCTTCCCCATTTGTAATTTGAAGCGCAGAAAGCTGCCACAGGAGGATGGCAAATAGCCCAAAGAAAAGCATAAAGGCGACAAGATAGTTCCAAGGAGATCCTGGAGAATACTCGGGAGAAGACTTTAGAGCCTTCTTAACATTGTGTTTAATATCCCCTTTTAACAAAACAGCATTGCTATGTTTGCTAGTAGTCTTATTTTGGGTTATTTTAAACTTTTTTGAAAATTTTAATTCCATTATATTCCCTACAAAGATCTTAATTTCGTTCCTTCTTCCTTCTTTCTTAGCCTACTCCATACGACATCAAACACTACACAGAAGAGCACAGATATAGCTGCCTTCAATACCATTCCCCCTAGCATCACACCCGTTATGACTGTTCCCTGTCCAGTTAAAATGAGGTTAGGGACAAATGAAACGAAGAGGTAGTAAAGAAAGATACAGACAAACTTAACACTGTAACCTGGCAAACTATTTTCTAATGGTACGATGAGAGATATTAAAAGCATTATGAGTAAAGGAACGGCAACCATTAACAGGTTAGTTCCAAGCACATAGTGATATATGACATCAAGGATTAAGGAGCTCAAAAGAGAAAAAGACAGTAAGTGCTTCCAATTAATTTTGTTAAAAAGAGACACGTTCAACAGGAAAAGAAACCTCAAATTAGCCAAGGCTACTAAAAAGCTTTCCAAAAAGATGACTCCGAATGTAGTTAAAAGCACGTACAATATCGACATTTTAATATATATTCAAATTATTCTACCTTAACAAACACTTGCATTAGATTATCATAGTCGAGAATTGGAGAAACAAATGCTGTTTTATATGTACTTGCAGGATTACTTGAAAGTCCAACAATATACCCTAAAGCAAAATATCCACCTACTTTTGAATCGTTAATATGAACAATATCTCCATTGGCAACACTAGAGTTCATCGAGATATTCTCAATCTTAATACCCTCGGCAGAGCCGCTTACTACTGCATCGCTAAGGATATTGGCTTTTGTCACATTATCGCTTCCAGACTTCAAAACAACGACTTCAAGATGTGAGCTTTCGTTAGAAGGAAGTCTTACCGTGCTACCCTTTAAATCAACACTCGAGACTATACCTACAAAGACGTTTCCTACTGAAACCACATCCCCTTGCCTAATTCCTGATTCACTTCCCTGATCTATGAGCAATATATCAACGTTATCGTCTCGTAAAACATTAGACAAAACATACTTTGAATCCTTATTTCCCAATGCTATCTGCTTCTTCAATGCTTCGTTTTCATTCTTAAGGATGAGATAGTTGGAATATTGAGTCTCATTCTCGTATGATTTTATTTTCAAATCATTAAATTCCTTTCTAAACGCTCCGAGATTCACAAATGTCTGAAAATACTCTCCTACTTTTGTTCCTGCATTATTTGCTTGAAATGATATTGGCTCAAATGTAAACGATATTCCGTTCCTTAATCCTGCCAAATTACCAAATCCATCTATTAGTAAAAAAGCAGTTGCCAATACCAATGAAAGATATATTGCTATGCTATTATTTTCTACTTTGGAAGGACTATTTTTCATAGTAGATATATTAAACTAACTCATTCCAAGATCTCTGGACTCTTTCAAGTAGCTCTATATGATCTAACATCAAAGCTGTTCCTCTGGCTACTGCAGAAAGTGGATCATCGACTATCTTTACAGGTAGATTTAATTCTTCTGTCCAGAATGTATCCAATCCTTTTATCAATGCACCTCCACCGGTTAAATGTAATCCTGAGGTTAACAAATCTTTTAGTAATTCTGGAGGGGTATCTTCAATGGCATCTTTAACTGCTTCGGTTATCTGATATATGGAAGTCATAATGGCTTCTCTAACCTCTACGCTACTTAGCTCTACTGTCTTTGGAAGTCCTGTTAAGAGATCTCTTCCTTGTACCGACATCTTGGTTTCTTTTTTGAGTGGCATGGCAGAACCTATGGCAATTTTTACATCTTCAGCACTTCGCTCCCCTATTAGTACGTTGTATTTTTCTCGAACATAGTTAACGATATCTTGATCCATTTCATCTCCAGCTATTCTTAATGTGTTGTCTACAACAATATCCCCAAGTGAGAATACTGCAATGTCTGAAGTACCACCTCCTATATCTACAATCATACTTCCAGATGCATCTTCAACGGGTAATCCCGCACCAATTGCAGCTGCCATTGATTCTTCAACTATGAATACTTCTCTCGCTCCAGCTGTTTTTACAGCATCTATAACGGCTTGACGTTCTACTTCAGTTACGGAAGAAGGTACTCCAACAATTACTCTTGGTCTAGGAAGTTTGAATGAATTTCCAAAGTATGAATGAGCTCTGTGTATGAAATGATGGATCATAGCTTGGGTGGTATCGAAGTCTGAAATTACACCATCCTTAAGTGGTTTAACCGCTGCTATATTCGCAGGAGTTCTACCAATCATCTGTCTAGCTTCTTTACCCACAGCGAGTACTGTTTTGGTTCTTTTATCAATTGCTACAACTGATGGTTCTGAAACTACAATGCCATGGTTACGCATATATACCAAGGTATTTGCAGTACCGAGATCAATTCCGATATCATATGTTAAGAGTTCCCAAACGGAATCAAAAATTTTCATAGACTGATAGTATACAACTAGATATTAATTGATTCTATCATTAAAAAAAAGAGAACACGAGGGGGAATTCACAAACCGATAGTTGTATTAAAAAAGAGCTAAAAGCTCGTATAGTGATTGATAGGATAATGGTTTAGAGAGAAGCCGAGCTTACTATTATTAAGCGTTTTTTTCTTTAGCTTCTTTTTGTAATCTTTTGTAGCATTTCATACAGATTGTAACGTTCTTAACAACTCCGTCAATATCTAAGTCTATACTTCTAAGATTTGGTTTAAACTGTCTAACAGTGTGTGGTGCCTTATATCTCCAACCCACTGAGTGCTTGTGTTGGATACTTCGACCTGCTATCGTAGATTTTGTACAAATGAAACATTCTTTTGACATAACGGAGGTATTATAAACTAAAATCTGTTTTATTGTCAAAGATTTTGTGACATATATTATATAATAGATTATGTTTGGTATTAACTCAGATACAATTTATTGGATTATCTTAGCAGTTCCAACAATCCTTATTGCTTCTACAGTACACGAATATGCGCATGGTTGGGCAGCTTACAAGCTTGGAGACCCTACTGCAAAAGCAGCTGGTAGGCTTACATTAAACCCACTTAAACATATCGACCCTATTGGGGCAATATCTATGATTCTCTTTAGGTTTGGATGGAGTAAGCCAGTACCCATTAACGAATACAACTTTGAAAGACGAGAAGTAGATACTGCGCTAACAGCTTTAGCTGGTCCTGTATCTAATCTCCTACTCGCCCTATTTGCTGGTTTTATCAATTTAGTATTCAAACCTGATTTAAATTTCATATTTGGAACTATATTGGTAGTCTTTGCATCAATCAATATTTCTTTGGCAGTTTTCAATCTTATCCCTATTCCTCCATTAGATGGACATAAGATAGTAAGAGCTATATTGCCTAAAAGAATACGGTATTATTGGGAAAAGCTTGAGAAATTCTCCATAATAATTATCCTTTTATTTATCCTCCCAATTTCACCACTTTCGACCTGGACGATGAATTTTCTGTCTTTTGTGATGACTAAACTATTGACCCTTCTAGGTTTCCTGTAGAATCTTCCTTACAGGCTTTTTCTTATTTGCATACTATATATTTGCGTCATAGAATATAAATGCTCTAGTGGGGATTTATAGAAATCATAGCTCTATAACCGTAATAAGGGATCCCACACATCACTTGACTCCGTGGAGTCGAGTTGAGGAATCCCACCTGTTTTACAGGGCTCTATGATCCTAACCTACTAGAGCATTCTCTAAGTCTTCAGAGGACCCTTTTGTTTTTGTTTCTCCATCAAAAGTACCTCCTACTCTCATATATACAGTTGTATATATTTTTCAAGTATAATATACTTACTGACGTTAAGCCTAAGTAGCTCAGTTGGTCAGAGCAACTGTTTTGTAAACAGTAGGTCGAGAGTCCGAATCTCTCCTTGGGCTCCATTAAGCAGAGGTGGCGGAGTGGTCAATCGCATTGGACTGTAAATCCAACGTCTTCGGACTACACAGGTTCAAATCCTGTCCTCTGCATATGGATATATATCCCTTTATGTTCTAGAATAAACAAAGGATATAACTTTAGCCCAATTATATATGGATACTATCTTCCCTATTGTCATGATGCTTCTCTTTGCTACTGCAGCTGTATTAGTGGTCGGAGGAGTAATATATCTCGTTACCCAGTTGATCAGGAACAAGGATTCTAAAAATACAAAACCTCTAAATATAACCGTTGGAATGCTTTTCAAAATATATCTCTATGTAATTTCTTTCATATCCCTCGCGGTCTCCGTTATCGGAGGTACTATGCTTCTCAAAGCAGGTTCTTCATATGCATTTGGGATACCATTTTCATACTCCCTCTACTCTGCAACTGATCCATATATGGAAGAGGTCAAAGATCCTGATATTATTGTACCTGATTGCTACGAAGGGAATACAATGACATTTGGAGAACAAGTTGTATGTTTTGAAGAAGATACTAGAAAACAAGAGTTGATAACTGGAGCGACATTCTTTGTATCTATGCTAATGATTTTTGGTTTACATCAATTTGCGTTAAATAGATTAGAAAAGAAATCTAATACTCCATGGTTAAAGAAGATATATACATTTGTATCATTGATTCTTTACAGTATTGTAGGAGTAATCATTATCCCTACTGCAATATATCAACTCGCTAATCACCTACTTTACAGAGTTAATGATGTAACTCTCTATGAGGCACCGGGAACAGCCATTGGCATATTAATTATGACATTACCACTTTGGATATTCTTCTTAGTAAAAACTACTAAGATGAAAGATGAGGATTAATGTAGTATAATTTTCGCCAATGCTGAATTAGCTCAGACGGTTAGAGCACATTCTTGGTAAGAATGAGGTCCTGAGTTCGACTCTCAGATTCAGCTCCATTTCTTCAATTGACTTCATGCTACCTATTAAATATCATATAGTATGAATTCAACAGCAACTGATCAAACAGAAAATAATGAACCCACAGAAGTAACAACTTTGCGCGAAATCTTCAGTGAGGCATATCCTCAAGCGGAATTTAAATATATAGATACAACAGAAAAAGACCTTTCTTTCGTTCCCGAAATAGTCTCCAGTTTAAATGACACATACTTCAAACCCGACAGAAACAACAAGAACTTCATGTTCCGTGTTAACAATTTTGCTGAAGGCATAGCGAATAGGATAACAGATCCAAATGATGAATCACAGAGCTATCTAATGTATGCTTCCACTAATCGAGAAAAACCGGATGAAATTCAAACTATCAGGGTTTTAAAATTTCATAATGCGTATTTAGACAATCTTAATGAGAATGTTAATTTTCAAAAAGCAATTAACCCTCTCAAAGCAAATAAAGTTGCTATTAATGCAATCCCAATAGTTAGAACCATAGGCGCGAATATTAAGGATCAAGGAGTTTTTCAAGCAAAAGATCCATACAACGAAAATCCTCTTGTCTATACTAAGGAAAAAATAGATAAACTTAAAAAGAATGCTTTGTCTTGGGGAGCAAATTCTTCAGTAATGACCTACACCAATGTGAAGAACCAAAAAATTATGTTGTTTGTAGATAATAAACATCTCTAAACATTACAGAACATTTCTGAGTACATAAAAAAGTTCAACCAAAGGGGCATATTTTATTACGCCCCTTTGGAGGTACAGAGCTACGAAAAAAGTTGAGAAACACCGGCACGATAGGCCATAATAAGAAGAAACACGACAATAACTATTATTACAAAGATACAGATTGCTTTTCTCATTTCGCCCTCCAGAAGATAAAAAGGATTAGCAAAAAAGCTATAACATTCCTTCAATAATTCGAAGAATGTCATCCATTCTCCCCTACCTTCGGACCACTGCTGTCTCCTAACATGCAGACAACCACAAGAACTCCGAATGCAATTGGGAACAAGGCCGAACAAACAACGTTTAAAATCCCTTCTTTGATCCTATTCACTTCTCTTCCCTCCTCTAGAAAGAATAACTTGTTTTCGAGTACTTTGTACTCAGAAATATTTTGTAAAAGAACTATGGGTATTATATCACAAACCATTTGACCTCTATGCTAATTTCCAATATAATACGCGTATATTTCCCAATATATATTCTTAATTTGATTCCCAAACAAAATGGCAAAAGTTAAAAGAGATATCATCGCTTTGAAATGTACAACATGTGATAGCAAGAACTACACTGACTACAAAACAAAGAATATGAAAGAAAAAATGGTAGTTAACAAATACTGTGCAGTATGCCAAAAACATACAGAACACAAGGAAACAAAGGTTAAGTAGTCGCTCTTTGAATTAATTACGGGCCCATAGTTTCAATTGGTTCAAACAGCGGTCTCCAAAACCGTTATTCCCTGTTCGAATCAGGGTGGGCCTGCCAGAAATACAAAAATGAAAAACAACATATTTAAAAATATAATAAGTGAATTAAAGAAAACCAAGTGGCCTACATGGAAACAGGTATTAATAATGACCATATATACATTAATCATATGTGGTATAATCACCCTGTTAATTCTTGGTTTAGACCTAGGACTCTACAAAATTAGAGACTGGTTTCTTAATGTTTAACTAAAAACACATGACAAAAGAAGTAGAAGTAAAAAAAGAAGTGAAAGCAAAGGTAGTAAAAACACCTAAAGAGGCTGTAAAGAAAGAAAATCCAAATGCAAAGTGGTATGTATTAAACATCAGAACTGGATACGAGAACAGTATTCAAAAGGAATTGAAGCAGAGAATTGAAGCTACAGGTATGGAAGATAGAATTGTTGATATATTAGTCCCTACTCAGAAGAAAATCTTCGTTAAAAAAGGTAAACAAGAAGTTAAAGAAGAGAAGATATTTCCTGGATATGTATTAGTAAAGATGGAATTGGATACAAGAACATGGGATTTGGTAAAGAATACAGAAGGTGTAAGAGGCTTCGTTAAGACAGAAAAATATCCAAAACCTCTCCCTGAATCAGAAGTAAGAGCAATTACAAAATTCATGGAAGTCGAGACTCCTTCATTCCAAACATCATTTAGTGTTGGTGAGGCTGTTAAGATTGCTGAAGGAGCATTTGCAGACTTCATTGGAAGTGTACAGGATATTGATACTGCTAAAGGAAAGATCACAGTCCTCATTTCTTTCCTAGGTAGAGAAGCACCTGTTGAATTAGATCTTACACAGGTAAGTAAACTTTAGTTAAATATATATTGATATGGCAAAAATAGTAAAAAAAATAATTAAGATAACGATACCAGCAGGTAAGGCAACCATGGCACCTCCAATAGGTCCAACTCTTGCTCCTTACGGTATTAACGCTCAGGATTTCTGTGCACAGTTTAATGAGAAAACAAGAGAGAATGATGGTATCTTAACTCCTGTAATCTTAACAATCTACGAAGACAGAACATTTGGATTTGAATTAAAGACTCCTCCTACATCTGAATTGATTAGAAGAGAATTACATATCAAATTAGGTTCAGCAAGACCAAACTTAGATAAAGTTGGAAAACTTACTAAAGAGCAAGTTTTGAAGATTGTTGAAGTAAAGATGCCAGATTTAAATACATCAGACCCAGAGCAAGCAGCAAAGATTATTGCTGGTACTGCAAAACAGATGGGTGTAGAAGTAGAACTTTAATTACAAGCGATATACAAATATGAAAAGAGGAAAAAAATATATTAAGACAACAAAGGGATTAGATAGAGAGTTAACATATTCTGTTGCAGAAGGTGTTAAAAAAGTTAAGTCCCTCTCCTACTCTAACTTCACAGGTACATTAGAATTACATGTTGATGTTAAAGTTCCTAAGGATAGAGATCCTAAATCTATAAAAGGTGCAATCTCACTTCCTAATGCTAGTGGTAACAAGGTTGTTAGAGTTGCAGTATTTGCTACTCCTGATATGGATGAGGTTGCTAAAGCTGCTGGTGCAGATTTAGTAGGTATGGAGCAATTGATGAAGGATATTAAAGCAGGTAAGATTGAATTTGATGTAGCTATTGCTACTCCTGCAGTTATGCCTAAGATTGCTGTAATTGGCAAAGAATTAGGTCCTAAGGGTTTAATGCCAAGTCCTAAGAATGGTACAGTTACTGATGATATTGAGAAGGCTGTTTCTGAATACAAAAAGGGTAAGCAGACATTTGCATGTGATGACTCTGGAGTTATACATATGAATGTAGGTAAATTGGATATGGATGATGCTAAATTGGTAGAAAATGTACACGCAGGTGTTACCTCTATTGAAGAAGTATTAGGCAAACCTGTGGATCAAATTCTACAGAAGATGCATCTTGCTCCTACAATGGGTGCAAGTGTTAAGATAGCCTACTCTAAAGCATAGTAGATATAACATATTGTAATTGAAAGACCTCCGTAAGGGGGTCTTTTTGTTTATACATACCTTTACGACATACACTCTATGGGATATAATATGGGTGTCTTGTTGCTCTTAAGGGTATTACAAATAAAAAAAGGATAAAGAAAAATGTGTATTACAACTGTACAAGGAAACGAGTATAACGAAGAGAAATGCTATCCTGGTCTGATTGTATTAAAGAAAGATAAAAAGCTGTTCCTTTTTTTTACTGAAATTGAATTGCTCATTCCGTGTAATGGTGATGGTACTTTCTGTGATTTTATCATGGAAAGAGATGAGAACGTGAAGTTTAATAGCGTCAAGTTCCCAATCAAAAGCCGTGAACCATTTTCAACGCGAAGTGAAAAAATTCATACAGAGATCGAAGATAAGGAGAATGATAAAGTTATTCCCATTACATTATATGTAGAGAGAATCAATCGGGCTACCAGGCTTTTAAGCGTAACCATAGATTGATTAAATAACATAATCTCCATTTATCTCTGTAAGTAACACACTGAAACAAACCCTAAACAAGAGCAAAAAGACAAAAGAGAGCGAGTTGAGAGACAAATTAATAGTAGACCTTAGAGGCAACACGTGAGCCATCTAAACTCTTTAATTATATAAATCACCCAACTCGCTCTTGAATCCCCCTATTTATCACAATATATCTTTACAACCCCATATCTATAGGATAGAATATCTAGGCAACAGGTCTACCGACCTATCGTTGCTCATTTCATAATCATAAGGGAGTGTAAAAGATGTGTAATTTATGTGGCAACACTAAATTCTGCAAGGAATGCCCTCGACAAGGGGATCCCCATCCATATCAAACAAAGGTAGTTTCGAAAAGTTTAAAACCATTTTCAGAACCTCCATGTTTTTTGGAAAAGGATATTCCGCAAACTAAGGAGAAAATTATTCCCTGGATTGATGGTACTATCCTACATATGGGAGAACGTGTTTTCCATATTATTTCAAACAAACGAAAGTGTTGGAATACAATCAAAATTTGCACTAAAGAAGGAATACTGTTTTACTTCCGTGAGGTGAAAAAGAATGATGAAACCTCTTTATCGTATATCAAACAGGAACCAGCATTCCCCAAAAAGCCCAGAAAGCAACAAAGATATGAGGGCGAGGAGCTTCAAATTATTCCATCCCTTGTCGGGCTGAGTCCTTCCATATTTATGGAAGACCTCAACTGGTAATATAACAAATCGGTAGACTTGCGAACCCGGAGGGTGGATCATGAATGTATTTATTCAGAAAATTAAAAACTACGCGTAGTTTTTTGAATATTTCATAGATCCACCTTTCCGAGCAAGTCCTTGACCCTACCCCATTCTACTGATATAATCCAAGCCATATATTAACCTAAGAAACAAGGTATAGAATAAATCCTTGTGAGGTAAATAGTGAATTCAATTAATAAATAATAAATATGTCTAAGACACGTTCCCAAAAAACGGAGTTATTAAATGGATATAAAGAAATCCTTAAAAACAAGGTTGGATATCTTTTAATCAACTCTGAAAAGACAGATACTAAGACTGTAACAGGCCTTAAGATCCAGTTAAAAGGTGTAGGTGCTAACTACGAAGTAGTAAAGAATAGTATCTTTAAAATAGCACTACAAGAAGCAGAACAACCATTACAAACACAAGAGTTTGATGGTCCTACTGCAATTATATTCTTTGATGAAGATCCAACAGCTCCAGCAAAATTAGTAAAAGAAGCACAAAAAGTTACCAAGCTTTTTGAAGCAAGAGGTGGTGTATATGAAGGAGAGTTTTTGACAGCAGAAAGAGTAATGCAATTAGCAGATATTCCTTCAAGAGAAGTATTACTTGGTAAGTTACTGGGCACTATGGTCGCCCCACTCTCTGGCTTTATGAATGCCGTTACTGGCAATGTCAGAGGTTTAACAATGGTTCTAAAGGGCATTTCTGAAAAGGATGCTTAAGGACATAATTTAGTTATTTAATTTATACATATCTACAAAAATGGCAGACGAAGCAAAAACATTACCAGAGCTTTCTGAGAACGCAAAGAAAGTTATGGAAATAGTAGAGAAGATGACAGTGCTTGAACTCGCAGACTTAGTCAAAGTTATGGAAGACAAGTTTGGAGTAAGTGCAGCAGCTCCAGTTGCAGTAGCAGGAGTAGCAGCAGCACCAGCAGAAGAAGTCGAAGAGAAAACAATGTTTGACATTGTTCTTAAAGACGCTGGCGCACAGAAGATCTCTGTTATCAAAGTTGTAAGAGAAATCACAGAACTTGGTCTCAAAGAAGCTAAGGATATGGTTGATGCAGCTCCTCAGACAGTCAAAGAAGGTGTCAAAAAGGAAGATGCAGAAGCTATCAAAGCAAAATTTGAAGAAGCAGGTGCAACTGTAGAATTGAAATAATAGTTCTACATAGATAGATCGTAAGAGGAGCCATAGCAATATGGCTCTTTTTTATTAATAAACAAAAAGGTCAGACCTAGGTCAGTCCTCATTAATGTGCAAAGCCATTTTACATTGGATTGGACGGGCTTGGCGATCACTTTTTGCAATTTAGTGCTATATCAGATTACCCTGTTTTTCTAATTATCTGCACAGTACCAAATGTGCGTTTTCCCTTCCCTACACTGGTTTTATTGGAAAAATTGGTTAGACAGGACTGACCTAGGTCAGTCCTTCTGATAATTATGAATTTCTGAACTCCCATCGACAAATACACCCCAAATTAAGTATAATCTAACCAGAATCTGCCTTAATTTAATACACATATATTTCAATGACCTATACACCTTTTACACAATGGATGATTACGACTGGCGTTCCTCAACAGGTACTTGAATTGTTACTCGCTGTAATGATCGTAGCTACCATTGTAAGTATAGCTAGATACGTCATAGGGTCCAAAACATATGGAATATATGCGCCAATAATCTTGGCAATTGCATATTCATATACTGGACTTAAATATGGATTAGCCATAACCCTAATCGTCATACTAACTACCCTACTCTCATACACTATCCTTAGAAAAGTACGTATGCACTACATCGCCAGGATAGCTGTAAACTATTGTTTGCTAGCCATAATGTTAGTGGTATTCTTCATTGTTGTAGAAAGATTTGGTCTAGGTTTAGAAAACATGACAAATATCTCCGGATTGGCAGTAATTTCAATTGCCGCACTTTCAGACTTCTTCATAAAGCAATATGTTAAAAAATCCTTCAAGTCCTCAGTTATGATTCTTTCAAGTACCGTAATCATAGCTGCATTAGGATGGTTTGTCATAACCAGAGATGCAGTATCTGAGTATTTCATAAACAACCTCTGGATTGTTCCTCTTCTAATTGTATTTAACATCTTCATTGGCCAGTTTGCAGGATTAAGAGTGAAGGATCTGTTCAGATTTAAATCAATTAGCCAAAACAAAGACAATGTTCAGAAGTAGAATGAACGAAGTATTAGGGCTCAATAGACGAAATCAGGAATATGTTCGTCCATACAACCATCCAAAAGCTAAGGCACTAGCAGACAACAAGATAGCTACAAAGAAGCTATTGGCTAGAGAAGGAATACAAACCTCTGAAGTATACAAGTTAATAAAAAACAGAAAGCAATTAGCCTTCTTAGATTGGGAGTCATTACCAAAAAGCTTCGTAATTAAACCTAATCAAGGAACTGGTGGGAATGGAATCCTCGTCCTCTATGGTCGTAAAAAAGGAGAATTAGCATGGATTAGACCAGGCGGAGAGGTACTATCAAAGAAAGATCTCACTTTACACATTGAAAATATCCTTGAAGGAAGATTCTCAATGGGCGAAAGAAGTGACATCGCAATCATCGAAGAAAGAGTCCGAACAGATTCATTCCTAAAACAATACTCCTACAAAGGCGTACCCGATTTAAGAATCATCTGCTTCAACCTAGTACCGATTATGGCCATGATTAGAATACCTACTAGAAGATCTAATGGTACCGCCAATCTCCACTCAGGAGCGATATGTACCGGTATAGACATTGGAACAGGTATAACCACCTACTCTATGCACATGAACAATAAATCGTTCTTAAGTGATACATATGAGATGATCGATTCGACTCAAGATCTAAAAATTAACAAAAAACTTTCAGGCGTTCAGATACCTGATTGGGACAAGATATTGGATATAGCTGTAAGATGTCAAAAAGCAAGCAAGCTTGGATATGTAGGTGTAGATATAGCATTAGATGCAGACAAAGGTCCAATTGTATTTGAGCTAAATGCTAGACCTGGTCTTGGTATACAAGTAGCCAACCAAGCCGGATTAAAATGGAGATTAGAAAAAATCAAAGGGCTTTCTGTAAAAAGTATTAAGCATGGAATTAGAGTAGCAAAAAACCTCTTTGGCGGTGAAGTCGAAGACAGCATTGAAGCTATTAGTGGAAGAAAGGTTATAAATATTAATGAGAAGATAACCCTTTACTACAAATCATACAAAGAAGGTAGTAAGAATGAAAACAAAGACAGAGAACTTACCACTGCATTTGTAGATACAGGAGCTATAACTTCTCGTATATCCAGAAGCTATGTATCACGAATGGGATATTTTGAAACAATGAGACAGTTTGATTATCTCAAATGTCCTAAAACTTTTGATACTTTTACAGATGCTCAAGACTATATCGATGAATACAGCAAGAATAGTACAAGTGACGAATATATTATACGTTTGGCAAAAATCTTTGAAGATGGGCAAATTGTAATCAGACCTGTTATCATTGTTAAAGTAAAGATTTCAGGAGAGATTCGAGACCTCGAGATGATTGTAACCGAAGACAGTACACATTCTGTCACCTTAGGTAGAAATGACTTAAGAGATTACTTAATTGATACGAGTAAAACATTTAAATAATGAAAACATACGAAGAATATTTGAAAGAGGCTGGTAATGTGCATTTAGCATACTATGTAGAAGCTGCAGATATCTTAAGTATCAAGTATTCAATAGTTGTGAGAAGCCTAATTGCTAAGTTTGAGGTTGGAGATAAGCATTGGTTCATTATAAACACAGTCACCCCACTAACCTCCTCCCCAAGTGCTACCATTTCAAAACGTAAAAACTTAACTAACATGGTATTAAGTTCATATGGTGTAGATGTCCCAAAGCAAGAAGGCTTGAGTAGCGCTATCGATGCTATAAAGTTCTTCAATAAGTACAAAGACATTGTAATAAAACCCTCACAACAACTCGGAGGAAAAGGCATTACCCTACTCCCAGAAACTGAAGAGCAAGTGATTTCTTCTTTTAACGAAGCTTTAGAAAAAGACAGATCAAAAGGAGAAGTAAAAGTACTAGGAGAAGAATTCATAAAAGGAGAGAACTATCGCTTCCTAGTAGTTGGTGAAAACGTTGTTGGAATAGTCTGGAGGAAGGCTCCTGTGGTTATTGGTAATAGTAAGAACACTATAAGAGAATTAATTGATATTTCAAATAAAGAGCGTAGTCTACTCATTCTCAAGCCAATTCCAATAGATTCCGAAGTGGAAATACGATTAAAAAATGCCGACCTTACATTAGATACCATTCCTGACGAAGGCCAAGTTATAACTCTCAGATACAATTGTAACCTCACCACTGGAGGCACTACAGAAGAGTGCGCATCCATCGTGGATCCATACTACAAAGAGCTCGCTGTGAAGGCCGTTAAGGCTCTTGATTTAGAATTTGGGGGTGTAGATATCATTGCAGAAGATATAACAAAACCAGGTAAGTGTGGAATTAATGAAATTAACTACAACCCTGGATTAAGATTACATTACAAAGCTGACAAGGGTGAAAAGGTGAAGGTCGCCATCCCTATTATGGAATATATTAGAGATAAGTACACAAATAAATTATAAGTCTACCATTATGAGTAACGTGCAAGTTCTACAAGGTCTCAATCTAGAATCAGATCTCTCAGTTATTAAACTCAACGTCCATAAATCAGATGCGATTGTAAAATATTTAGAAATGCTCAAGGGATTTCATCCTTTGTTCATTAGAGAATATAAGTTTGAAAATGATATCCTAAGCATACGTTCTCAAATGACATCTCTCTGGAGAGAACTTGGAGAGATAATTGTAGCTCTAGATAATGGAAAGATGAGCTATGAAGAAGCAAAAAAATATACATTAGAAGAGGTCATAAAACAGAGACTTCTCTCCATGGTTACCATCCCCATCCTACACATTGCAAACAAGCTAGGACTTGAAACAACGCCTACTTTAGTTCAAGACCAGAGAGTAACATATTCGAAAGGATACAATAGACATTACACAATTGGTGTAGGAAAACACTCCGAGATCCTGTATTCCGTGTCCTCTAGTAAAGATTCGAAGATTGCTCAAACAATACAAAAAGATAAGTGGGCAAGTAATTTAATGATTGAGCGTATGGGCCTCCCTATTCCTAAATGGCAAGTAGTAGATAATATTACTCAACTCGAAGAGATTTGGAGCCAATATGAAAAACCCGTAGTCATTAAGCCTGTTGGCTTAGTTGGCGGACATGGAGTAGTAACAAGTATCAAAACTATAGAAGAAGCTAAGGACGCATTCAAATTTGCACAAAAGGCATGTAGCAAACACATCGGGAAAGAATGGCAGAACAAGATAATGATGCAAGAACAAATCAAAGGGGAAGATTACAGGCTCTTGGTTATAGATGGTCATCTAGAAATAACCACGAAGAGAATCCCTGCTTTCATTGTAGGAAATGGCAAGAGTACAATAAAAGAATTAATAGAAGTAACCAATACTGACCCTCGAAGGGATGTAACCAATCCAACCCATACACTTAAACCAATAATAATCGATGAACCCCTACTCTCATATCTCAAAGACCAAAAACTTACATTAGAATCTATTCCTAAGAAAGAACAGAAAATCTATGTTAGAAAGGTAGCAAGTATGAGCCAAGGTGGTATCACAGAAGACTTTACAGAAAAGGTTGGACCTGAGATTAAAGCAATCGTAGAAAGTATAGCTTCCTCTATCCATGCATTTACGTTAGGTGTCGATATCCTTTGTCAGGACATATCAAAACCTCTTACACAAGAGAATGGCGGAATAATTGAAATCAATATCATGCCCGAAGCATATCTCAATGTGTATCCAGTTATCGGAGAATCTAGAGAAGAAGTATATGAGAAATATGTAAAAGCGCTAGTTAAAGGCAATAATACAAAGCAGATAGTAATTGTAGGTAATAGTACACAAGACATTCCTACCCTACTTCGTAAGAAATCACTCTTTGGATCGTACCTCAAACAAGATGCCGTTATCGGAGAATACAAAGATGAAGGCATAAGAATCAATGGGTTAGATATAAATAAAGGCCTAGAGAAATGGAAGGCAATAGAAGGCCTTAAAGTAAACGCTTCTTTAGATGCAATGATCATACAACATCGAAATACAGATGAGATAAGAGAAACAGGACTAGGATTTAATAGAATCGATCTATTAATGGTCGAAAAGAAGTACTTTGAAGACAAAGATTTTGTAAAAGCAATTAGAAAGTATCAATTCAAAGGTTTAATATCTAAAATTAAAAAATTCTAATATGAAATACCTCATTATAGATAAAAGACAACGTGTGCAAGTAGCTACCATGGGCGAAATACCTACTGGATCTGCAAGATTAGTAGAAGAATTAAAAAAGAAGGATATACCTTGCGATTTTGCATATAACGATGAGATAGAATTCTTGTTTCATAATGGTTCCACGGTTATCAAGGTAGCTGGGCACGACATAACGGAGTACAGCAACGTGATTTTACGGGGTCATTCATTAGACGATGAACGTGAGTATCAATATAAGAGATTCATGATAGATTACGTTGATCAATATAATAGAGACAACCCAGAAAAAAAAGTGATCATTCAAAATTCCAAAGCAATCAAGAATCTTCCATATTACAATAAGATAGCCTTCGCAATGCTGTGTTCAAAAAATAACCTCCCCTACTTTAATACATATTTCCAAACTAATGGTGAGTATTTAAAGGATAGAGATATGTTAAAGGACTATCCCCTAATTATTAAAGAATATACTGGTGCTAATAGAACTGAGATGATTGATGGGAAGGAAAAGATAAAAAAGAACGTGTTTAAATTAGAGAAAGATGAGGATTACAAACAAGAGAATCTTGATGGACAGGATCTTTCTCATTTCTTTATACAAGAATTTTCTGATGCAGGTGAAGATTACAGAATATTTGTTAAACTAGGTAAGGTTATTGGTGGATGGAAGAGAATTGCAGGAGAAGGATTTATGACTGTTAATAAAAGAACTAGTACATATGAGATGTGTAACCAACCTAATGAGGAGATTACTGAGATTGCTGAGAGGATGACAGCTGTACTAGAAGCTGATTTCATGGCTGTAGACTTTATGTATATGAATGGGAAGCCATGTATACAAGAGATTAGTTTACATCCTGGATATAAGGCATATGAGACTAAGATTGAGGGAGAACCTGTAAATATAGCAGAAGCTATTATTACTGCGTTTTAAGTCCTAGCTTCTCAAACATATTATTACTCTCACCATCATGATCATGAATGGCTTGTGCTTTGTATCTAGGTAATATAAATATAAATTTACTACCCTTACCTACCTCACTCTCTACACGAACATCACCACCCATCTTACGTATGAGGTTGAAGGTCACATAGAGCCCTAAACCCGTACCTCCAGGCCTTACTATCTCCATCTTGTCACCAACCTTAACATTAGAATCTATGTAATTCCCAGCTCTGTAGAACTTCTGGCCAAGCTTTTTAAGATCCTCCGCACTAATACCATGCCCTGTATCTATGATTGATACCTCCACCCAATTATCATCATATCTATCCTCAATGGTTACGCTACCACTCTCCGTATATTTAACAGCATTACTTATGAGGTTATTTAATATCTCCACCACCCTAGCCTTGTCTGCATATACATGAGGAGTATCTGATTTAATATTATTAATTATTGGAAGATTCTTTTCATTCGCATCCTTCTCATTGCCATGTATAGCCATATCTACTTCTTCCTTAAGATCAACCTCTTCAGGATCTATGACTATCTTATTTCCTTCTAATTTAGCACTACTTAGCAATGTATTAATAAGTTTTATCTCATTCTCCACTGCCATCTTTATCCTATCTACATATCTCTTGTATGCTTCAGGATCGCTATCTATATCCCCTGTAAACTTCTCTAGTAATTGAGCATTGAGTTTAACTATGGTAGCAGGTGTTCTAAGTTCATGACCCATGATATCGATCATATCGTTTTCTTTTTTACGAGCCTCTTGTAGCTCAGAAATCTTTATTTGCAGCTCCTTAGTTTGAATATCTACTTTTTGTTGGAGCGTTGAGTTCAACGATTGAAGCTGCTGATATAGTAACGCTTTGTTAACAGAAATATGAAATTGACTATATATACGATCCCAAAGATTAAGCTCATCTATTTTATACATCTGGTTATTAGCTAAATCCTGTATGAAAAGCACCCCTATCAATTCATTCCCTGAAACTATTGGGTAAACTATCTGGATCTTCGCTAACTCTAATAAGTACAATAAATTAGAATATTCTCGATACTCTATGGCATCCTTATTACTCAAATATTCAAGTTCAGATCTTGATAAAGCCTCAAACTTTCCCTCCGCAGTTGTCTTTTTATTCCAATATACAGGTATCTCTGTGAAAATCTTATCTAGATTTTCAATCTTCCAATCCCCATTAGTAAAGTAATATGATTTTGTATTTACAGAATCATAAAGATAAATCTGAGCTTTATCTGCAGAGGTATTTTGACATATATAGTTCAATGTCTTACTACATATATCAGAAAGCTCTTGTTCAAAGTTCAACAATTTGATAAACCCCTCCCCTTTATTCCTTAAAATCTGTTTTTCCGAGAGAAAAATATTTGCAACCGAATCTATAATTAATTTAAAAGCCAGGGCAAACAAAAATGCAATGATATAAAATAACAACTTGGAAATTGAAAGCTGCTTAATCAGTGGAAAAAGAAATTCCAGAGAAGCAACAAATATCACTGCGGGAATAACATATAGTGAAAGACTTCTTAGAATCCCACGTATCACTGCCCCCAATCGCTGGAATCTAGTCTGCGTTAGACCATACGATATTATGAGGTTTGCAATTGAAAAAACAACAGGACCAAACCAAATATACTCATAAATACCAAAATATGGAGCTATAATATTAGCCGGAAAAGAACCAACAACAGTTAATACATTCCCAATAATTAAATATTTCTGCTGCTCTTTTTCAATAAATGACAATTCTTTGTATCCTCTTAAAGTTTTATATACATTAACTGCGAAAACGATTGTTAACCAAGCCATCCAGACCATATATGCCTTCCCTACCACAATATAGTTATTTCCCTCTAATACAATTCTTTCAATAAAGTTATTAGTAAAAAATATCTGATAAAGCAGAAATATAAAACCACCTACTACAAATAATGCAAACAGCAAATTGATCTTCTTTCTACGAAGATAGTATGTGGAGAAAATATAATGGAAAAGTCCGATTGATATTGATGCAAGATATATAATGTCTGCCCAAAGTTTGGCTGTACTTAATGTATCAGTTAGTAAAAAAGATACTGTAGAAAAAGCCCAGACTGGACCCGCGATTATTCCTAAGACTCCTAAGAAGAAATATGCTTTATTTTTTGGCTCCTTTATGAAGGTAACTAAAGGCCCTATTAAGGAGGTGAATCCCAGTATTACAACAAACAAATATAACGTATTATCCCATATCATTGTTCTTTGGCAGTTTTAATTCAAAAAATCTTGTTAAACTAGTTTTTCGATCTTCGTATGTTGGATAATATGAACCCTTAAGGCCTGTAAGTTCTAAAATCTTCATTCCTGTTTTTCTTAAATCTTGAGCGATTTTTGGTGCTAACTTTTTAGTTATTGCACCCGCTTTCTTTGCTCCGCCCAAGTATTCTGCGAAAGCTTTCACTCCTAATTTTTTACCAACATCAGCCAAAAGTTCGTATTGCATAGTAGATGAAGGAGAAAAGAGTTGCTCAATAAAAGAAATCCCATCTTTTTCCTTAATACTATATTCCGCATCTCCTAACCTAACTTTTTTCTTAAAGTTTTCCTTCTTTGTGAAGAGGATTGTCCCTAGCATGCTTACTGTTGAAAGATCAACCTGCATTCCAGGATCCAAGGTACAATCTTGAAAAAGTCCTCCTGGTTTAACTCTTTTTACCATCTCATCTACAACCTCAAAGTGAGGCTTCTCATCAAAATAATTTATTCCATTATCTGAAAATACAAAGTGGTAATTATCTTGATTCTTTTGTATAGATTCTTGAGCTGTTTCAAAATATATTGTTACACCCTCAAAGTTCTTTTCTTTTTGACCACTTTCCAACACAATCCTTGTTGGAATACCTCGTAAGGTTAATAACGTAGCGGCACAAATAACAGATTGAAGTGAATTATCTGCAGAATGAAATTCTACCTTCTTACCTGTTTCCTTTAAAGCTTCATACATTAATGCAGTAGTCATACCTGCTCCAGTACATAGCTCTTTAACCTTGATTACCTCTTCTCCAGGAAAGGCCTCTTTCATATGATCTCTTGCTCTTGGAGCCATGATTCTTTCTAATCGATATGATTCATAGGCAAGTAGCTTATTTAATATCCCTTCAATATTTGATTCCTTCCAATGCATAGATCTCTCAGTATTTTCCTCTACTCCATTAGAAAAAAGTGTTGTTGTTTCCTTAAGTAATTGGGGTATTAACTGATTAGACATAATTCGAATGGTTGCAGGAGCAAAAACAAATGGATTTTGTGCATTCATATATTCCCATTCTGGATAATTGGCATACTTTTTATGTACATCCATAAAAACAGGAATGAATTCATTTTGAGCATCTCTTACTTCTGCATTTATCTCCGTTGGGATCTTAATGTACAATCCATGCTCATCTGAACCCAACATTTTTAAATCTAGATCTTTGGGATCTTTAACATTAGATGATGCATTATTTTTTTGATCCAAAGCAATATTGGGCAAACTATTAATTAAAGCCGATGGTTCTTCAGACTTATCATCCAATGTTGGCATTCTTACGGTTTCGACGGAGGGTAAATCTACTATTTCGGGGGTTACTTCTTCCGTTACTTCTGGTGTGGCTACCAAATCTTTTTGTGAGGGTTGAAAATAAGGATTTATTGGGACTTTAGACTGTGCATTTTCTTTCTCTAATGAAGGATTTGTATCCATATTTATTTGGACAATATTATGTATATATGATAGCACAAAAACTCGATCTGACTATATCCCCGCTTTCTCAAATATCTCTAACCATTTATCCTTGTTAGGAACATTAGTAGGCATAGGTAATAACCCATCCTCAACCCATTCACACTGTTTAAATGTAATCTTTCCAGCATACAATTGGTTATACAACCTAGGATTCTCTTCCAATTTCTTCTTAACTTTTCTAAAACCTCTAAAATATGCAACATCCTTAGAATATATCCCCCTATCATGAGTATCACCCAAACCTCTCTTTACACGATATGTAACGTCAAAAGCAGAGTACTTAGGTAACACCGCTAAAAGAACATTGTAAAGCTCTCTAAATGAAAGATCCTCGCCCAAATATATAGCCCATGCCAATGCAGCTTTGTTCTTCAACCACTTCTCAGTAAGCAAACCCATACTATTCTCATTCCATGTAGCTAAACCCTCTTCTACATCTAAATACTCAGGAAGATTCGCATTACTAAAAGCATCAAACCCACACATCAAACCATTGTGCGCTCTCAAAGCATGAGTTCCAACTTCATGTATCAACGTCTTCCTTAATTTGAATTTGGTTCTCTCAATATTCTCATCAACTAGAATCTCTTTTCTTTTTACACCAATCTTCACACCATTCTTAGCAATATTGATAGACTTATTCACTGTCCAGCCATCTAAACCCAACTCCTGGAATACAACATTGAAAACCTTAACAATATCATCGTAGTAGAGAATGTCACCCTTCTTTATTGTATCCTCATCTATTACATTGTAACTGTCTAATTTACCTCTAAGTACTCTAGCTGCATTTCTAAAAAGCTTGTCACTTGGTTTACCATACCTATGTACAGAAATATCCGTAATCTCTTCATTATTTCCAACGGAATGCATAAGGTCACTAGCCTCTTTCTTAGAATCAATCAACTGAAGGTAGAAATCAGAAATACGAGGATCAACATCAACGATCTCTTTTACATTGGAAAGCTTTTTTAATATCTCTTTGTTATTATTCTTAACAATCCTATACTCAAAAACTGGATTGTATGTATCGCTATTAAAAAATTTCTTCTTCTCCGTCTCTAAGTTTATTGGGGTAAAAACCAATGCTGTAGGAATTCTTAATTCACTAAGCAATTTTGTGACTTCATCAAGCTTTAACGTCTTCTTTTTTCTATTAAATATTTCCATGGGATATATTATATATGTTAAAGAAGATTAAAACTATCTTCTAAAATCTCGATTAAAGGAGAACTTCCTAGAGCCTTCTTCTATGAGATCTAAGGCAATACCAGTACCCTTTACTACACAAAACAATGGATCATCGGCAACATGAGCTGGCACTCCAGTAGCACGAGAGAATAGCTTGTCTAGATTTCTGAGCATTGCTGTTCCACCACTCATAACCATACCACGGTCTATGATGTCCGCGGAGAGCTCAGGAGGCGTCTTTTCTAATACTGCTTGTACGCTCTTAATGATACTTCTTAATGGCCATTCAACAGCCTTGGCGATATCATTTGAATTAACTACGACAGATTTAGGCATACCAGCACCAACGTCCCTTCCTCTTACTTCCATTTCTCTTGGATCTTTAACTTCTAGAGCCGAACCTATCTTAATCTTTATCTTCTCTGCCGTTTGTTCTCCAATTAAAAGACCTTTCTTTTTACGCATATATGAGATTATGGCTTCATTTATAGCGTCACCTGCAACTCTTAGTGATTCATATTCCACTACTCCATCGAGGGATATAACGGCGACTTCGGTAGTACCACCACCCATATTTATAATCATGTTCCCAGAAGATGTCTGTATTGGCATTTCAGCCCCTAATGCAGCTAACAATGGTTCTGGAAGCAATGTGACATTCCTAGCACCAACAGCATTAGCAGCTTTCAGTACTGCTCTTTCTTCTACCGAAGTAATACCTGCAGGGACACTAATGACTACATCTGGTTTGAAAAATCTACTCTTACCCAATGCTTTATCAAAGAAATATCTTAGTAAAGCTTCCGTGACTCGGGAATCTGCTATAACTCCATTTCGTAGAGGTCTTTTGGCAACAATATTGTCTGGAGTTTTACCAATCATTTCCTTTGCTTCTAGTCCAACTGCTATGACAGTGAAGTTGTTAACATCTATAGCTACTACTGTTGGTTCAGTTAAGACAATACCCTCCCCTTGTACAAATACAACTGAGTTAGCTGTTCCTAGGTCTATACCTAATTTCTTTACAAACATATGAATTAGCTCCAACTACTACAAGTTATCTATTATCACTTAAAACTTCAATTTCATCGCTTCTTTCATCTGATCAGCAATATCTCTTGCTATGCCAGAAACCTTCTCACTACCTTTTAACGCTTTCTGCATTAACTCATCTTTCATACCTTCTGCTTCTCTTCTTCTCTCTCTTATTGGTGTGAGATATGCATTCATAATCTCAAATAGTCTTTCTTTAACCTCTACATCCTTGATTTCTCCTTTTCTATACTTTTCTTTCATAGCCTCTACCTCATCAAGATCAGTTGCAAATAGATCCATATATGTAAACGCAACATTCCCCTCGATCTTACCTGGATCTGTAGCATGGATTCTTGCAGGATCTGTGTATACCTTAAATACTTTCCTTCTTAATTCCTCTTCGCTATCTGCAAGATATATTCCATTATTTAAACTCTTTCCCATCTTTGCATTTCCATCAATACCTGGAACATTTGCCTCAACACCAAAAAGTGCTTGTGGTTGATGTAAAAGATTTGTCTTGTACGTATTGTTAAATTTTCTAGCAAGAACCCTCGTATCCTCAATCATTGGAGCTTGATCCTTCCCTACGGGCACTAAGTCTGCATTAACACACAATATATCTGCAGCCTGGTGTATAGGATAGATGAAAAAACCCAAAGGAGTAGAAACTTCCATTCCTTTTTGAGCCATCTCCGTTTTAATTGTAGGATTATGCTGTATCTGTTGAACTGTAGCGAAGTTAGCAAGATATATAAAAATCTCATGGATAGCAGGAACTTCACTCTGAATGAAAATTGTTGCCTTTTCAAAATCAATCCCCGCTGCATAGTAATCACAAAGAAGCTCTTCGATATTTTCTCTAACCTTACCCGGGTTATCAAAATTATCTGTCAAAGCTTGGATATTTGCTATCTCAATATACTCCTCATATTCATCTTGTAATTTCGCTCTGCTTTGTAAAGACCCAAAATAGTGGCCTATGTGCAACTGTCCTGTAGGTCTGTCCCCCGTTAAAATTCTTTTCTTTACTTCCATAGTTTACATTCTAACAAACTTTACACCCATTATGCTATACTCTTGGCATGAAAACGTCTCCCAAGACCAAAGTTAAATCACATATTGGCTCTATACTCTACCCCATATTATATACCCTAATCCTGTTCTTAGTCGCTTCTTCCATATATTTCTATGCCAATGGATATAGACTAGACCTCTTCAAACAAGAAATAACTCAAACCGGAGTTGTAACCGTTGAAAGCTCACCTTTTGGAGCAGATATACATGTAGATCAAAAACTCGTGGGTAGAACTCCTAAAAGTACAAGTTTAGAAATTGGAACATATCATATAACTGTTGAAAAAGAAGGTTATTATAATTGGGAAAAAGATGTCGAGATTGTAGAAGGCAAATCTACCCCCATATTCCCATGGTTAATCAAACAAGACCCTAAACATATCACTCTCTGGACCTCAACTGGCACTATTGAAAAGTACTGGGTTAACAAAGAAGAAGATCACATTGTATTTCTAACTAAAGAAACACAAGGATACTCACTTTGGGAATATACTCTAAATCCTGCATTGTGGGATTTCTCCCCAAACCCTTCAGAGATATTGAAATTGGAGAGTAATAATATAGAGATAACACTATCCCCTAGTGGTTTGCAAGCCTTGTTAAAAGTCACCTCTGAAACTACAAGCCAGTACTATCTACTTAATACACAAGTCCTTTCACAATTTTCTACGTTAAAAGCTCTAGATATTGACTCAACCAAAAAATACAAAATCTCATGGGCAAATGATAATAACTATTTAGTACTAGATTCCACCAGTGGAATCTATTCATATGATTTAAAATTGAACCAAACAAATACATTCGTCGAGAAATTAGTCTCACAAAAATATATCTGGACAACTGATGAACAAGGATTCTTCTACATTGTAGAGCCCTCAAAGGATCAAACAGATAATGTATATACATACAATCTAAAACAGATGGACTTGCTCGGAAACAATGCTACATACCTCATTAGTAATTTCTACTTCCGCAAAGCCGATGAATATATATTGCAATATAGAGAAAATGGCTTTACCTACTCAGAATTCTCATCTTCTCCAGAAAGCACATACTCTGCAGGTGAGATTACCGGTATAAAGGTCAACCAAAAAGCACAAGGAGTATATATACAAACCTCATTGGCTACATACTGGTTCAATATACAGACACAAAAATTCATGATGCTTTCCGCATATCCCGCAACATTCATAGAATTCAATGAAGACCATGAAAGATTGATCTTCAGAGATGAAAACCAAATCTCCGTATTTACATTCGACAAAACCGAAGGAGATCACACAGTCAACATTGGTTCTAAGGAGATAAAGAATATTGCAGATATATCTAAAACCTCTGACCTACACTGGCTTACAGACTCATTAGATATTACATACTTACAAGAAGGAGCAATATATATAACTGATGTAGATGGAGATAACAAAGTAAACATTGCGCAACCTGATAACCTATTAACATTCTTGATTAGAAACTCCAATAACACCCTACTCACCTTCACAAAGGATGAGGCCAATAAACTATCCATTACAGAGTTAGAAATCCACTAAAACGCACCTGGCCGGAGTCGGACCGACAACCTACACGTTAGGAGTGTGTTGCTCTATCCAGATTGAGCTACAGGTGCTTATCAATAATTCACAACCACAAGCTTAGCATATCCACAAACCCTTTTGCAACAACAACTATATGGGACATTTAACTAAAATTCGTTTTTCTATAGGGTTATAAATCCCCCTTTTCCGTGGTATAATCTACATTGCAATGAAACAAGAATATATAAAAATAAGGGGTGCAAGAGAGAATAACCTTCAGAATATATCGCTTGATATCCCTAAGAACAAATTAGTAGTCATAACCGGAGTCTCCGGTAGTGGAAAATCCTCCTTAGCTTTTGATACATTGTATGCAGAAGGCCAACGAAGATATGTAGAGTCTCTCTCGTCGTATGCAAGGCAGTTTCTAGGCGTTATGAAGAAACCAGATGTAGATTCCATAGAAGGACTCTCCCCAGCCATCTCAATCGATCAGAAGACCGCAGGATCGAATCCTAGGTCTACAGTCGGAACCATTACTGAAATATATAGTTACCTTCGATTACTGTATGGGAATATTGGCATCGCCCACTGTCCAAATTGTCATACACCAGTTGAAGCACAAACCATTCAAGAAATAACACAAAAAGTACTCAAACATCTCAAAGGCTCTACCAAGAAGTTCCAAGTGGTTTCACCATTGATAAAGAACCGCAAGGGCGAGTTTTCTTCACTGTTTGAGAAGTTGCTAGCACGAGGGTTTCTCAGAATAATCGTTGATGGTAATACATATATGCTTGATGATATTGAAAATATTAAGCTAGATGAATACAAAAAACACGATATTGACCTCGTAATAGACCGTTTAGATGGTAAGAATGTAGAACAAAAACGTCTTACAGACGCCATAGAGCTTGCAGTTGTTCAATCAAAAGGTGAAGTTAAAGTATTAATAGAAGGCGAAGAGCCCCTATTCTTCTCCGAAAACAACACTTGTCCTACCTGTGGCATATCATATCCTAAAATAGTGCCAGCCAGCTTCTCATTTAATGCTCCAGAAGGAGCATGTCCAAAGTGTGCAGGCTTAGGGATACTTAAGGAGTTAGATATAAACCTACTCTACAACCCTAATCTAACCATATCTGAAGGTGGAATCTTCCCATGGAGCAACAGAACAAGTAAAGATTCGTGGACATTAAAGATATTACAAAGTGTAGCTGCAGAGCACCATTTTGATCTTAAAACACAAATCAAGAACTATTCACCAGAGATATTTGACCTCATCTTCTATGGCAAAGGCGCAAAAGAGACATATACTATCCAATATACCAATAGATTTGGTAGAACTAAGATATATGATGCAGAATACGAAGGCGTAATAAATGAATTAAACCGAAGATACAAAGAGACTTCTTCAGACTATTCAAGACTCGAAACTGAAAAGTACATGGTAGAAAGAGTTTGTGATGCATGTAATGGCAAACGATTAAAACCATATACGCTCGCAGTAACTATCAACGAAAAGAACATAGACGAGATAACCAATACCTCCATTAGTGAATTAATCTCATTCTTTGGATCAATAGAGCTAAAAGGGAATAAAGCAGAGATTGCTAAACCAATTATTAAGGAAATTCTCTCAAGATTGAACTTCCTAACCAATGTTGGACTAGACTATCTAACTCTTTCTAGAAAAGCTACCACTCTTTCGGGTGGAGAATCACAAAGAATACGATTAGCATCACAAATCGGTACTGGACTTACAGGAGTCCTTTATGTGCTTGACGAACCTTCAATTGGATTACATCAAAGAGATGTATCAAAGTTGATAAAATCCCTCGAAAACCTTCGAGATACCGGCAATTCTGTCATAGTGGTCGAACACGACGAAGAAACTATAAGATGTGCCGACTGGGTAGTCGATATTGGTCCTAATGCAGGCAAGCATGGTGGTTTAGTAGTAGCAGAAGGTACAATAGACAATATCAAGCACAGCGGCTCACTTACTGCCAAGTATCTAAACAAAGAGCTCTCTGTCGGACAAAAGCTTAAGCATAACCAGAAGGCAGATAAAAAGGATATGTTAAAACTCACAGGGCTCACTACTCACAATCTTAAGGATGTAAATCTGGAAATCCCGTTAAACCAATTCATCTGTATAACTGGCGTTTCTGGCAGTGGGAAGTCTTCATTGATAAACGATACACTCTATCCAGTACTGATGAATAAAGTTATGCATTCAAAACAACAGGAAGGATCATATAAATCGATCGAGGGAGTGGAGAAAATTAATCAAATTATTGATATCGACCAATCGCCTATAGGTCGAACACCAAGGTCAAATCCAGCCACTTACACAGGTGTTTTCACTGCAATTCGAGAGCTATTTGCGAATACCAAGGAAGCCAAGGCAAGAGGATATGGGACCAATAGATTTAGTTTCAATGTTAAGGGTGGAAGATGTGAGAAATGTCAGGGTGATGGTCAGATCAAAGTTGAAATGCAATTCTTGCCTGATATGTATGTTACTTGCGATGCATGTAATGGGAAAAGATATAATGAAGAAGCATTACAGGTAGATTATAAGGGAAAGAATATCTCAGATGTCTTAAATATGACAGTAGAAGACGCATTGGAGTTCTTTAAGAATATTCCTTCTATATATAGGAAGCTATCGGTACTCAATGAAGTTGGCTTGGGATACATACAATTAGGGCAATCAGCTCTCACTCTATCAGGTGGAGAGTCTCAAAGAATCAAGTTAGCAAAGGAATTATCTAAGATGTCTCGTGGTCATGCCATGTATATATTGGATGAACCAACAACTGGGCTCCATTACCATGATATAGATAAACTACTCACCCTACTTAAGGGTTTAGTTGATAAAGGACACACCGTTATATGTGTGGAACATAACTTGGACATCATTAAGTTCGCAGATTGGATCGTGGATCTAGGTCCAGAGGGAGGAGACAAGGGTGGTTACATAGTTGCCGAAGGTACCGTCGAAGATGTAATGGAAAATCCTAAGAGTTGGACTGGAAAGTATCTCAAGAAATATCTAAAGAATTTAGAATAGTGAAACTTATTACCTCCTTTTGACCGCAAAATACTACGGGTCTATAAGAGGGCCCAGGTGTAAATAATGAGTACATCACGAGCAAACACTTATTCCAAAACCAATAGTTCATCAAACTTCAATTTTTGAGAATTTTAATAGCATGCCATCAGCATGGTCAATTTGAACAGTTTTGAGGTTTAAGAAAATAGCGGATTTCGCTCCGTTTCACCTAGTAAGATTGCGCTATATACCAAGCTTCTTTAGAATCCTTCCCGCAGTATATACACTTCCCAGATACGTCTTCCTCTGCAATACATCTAGTCGTAGCCTTGGTTTCTGCCTTTATACTCTCCTCGCATTTTGGATCTCCGCACCAGTATACTTTTGCATATCCTTTTTCACCCTTCATCATCGTTTTAAGCCCATCATATGACTCAACTGCATGAGTGTTGTTCCTAATAATCGACTGTGATCTATTCAACAAACTATTCTGAATCTCATTTAGTAGATTCTTGGTATATTCTAATACCTGTGAGCGTTCCACGAACATCTTTTCATTTGTATCTCTTCTTACCATAGTAACTCCACCATTCTGAATATCTCTTTCCCCTATCTCCATTCTTACAGGCACACCTTTTTTCTCCCATTCATTGAATTTGTAACCAGGAGATACAAAATCTCTAGCATCCAATTCGACTTCTTCTATCTCTGTCTTAAGCTCCTCTACTATGTTATTACAATATTCCATTACAGTGTCCCTGTTCTCATCCTTAGATATTGGGACAATGACAACCTTAATTGGAGCCACGCTTGGTGGTAATACCAATCCGTTATCATCACTGTGGGTCATAATTAATGCGCCCATCATTCTTGTACTTACACCCCAGCTATTCTGGTATGGTGTTTTAACAGTACCATCTTTGTCTGCGAATTTAATATCAAATGCCTTCGCGAAGTTCTGTCCAAGGTCGTGTGAGGTACCAAATTGCAATGATTTTCCATCAGGCATCATTGCTTCTACTCCGAAGGTATTCACTGCGCCTGCGAACTTCTCGCTCTCAGACTTTCTTCCAGAATATGTTTCTACTGCAAGAGTATCCCTAGCAAAATCTACATACATCTGAAGCATATCCATAACTTCTTTAATATTCTCCTCTTCAGTTGCATACACAGTATGTCCTTCTTGCCACAAGAACTCAGATGTTCTTAGGAAAGGCCTCGTTCGCTTCTCCCATCTCATAATATTTGCCCACTGATTGATCTTCATTGGAAGATCTCTCCAAGAGGTAATCCATCTTGAGAAGGTATCGTAGATAATGGTTTCTGAGGTTGGTCTGATAATCAATTCCTCTTCTAATTTTGCATCCTCATCTACCACAATCCCTTTTCCATCTGGAGATTCTTTTAATCTGTAATGTGTTACTACTGCACATTCTTTAGCAAAACCCTTAACATGAGATGCTTCTTTGGTAAAGAATGACTTAGGTATGAGCAATGGGAAATATGCATTTTTGTGACCGCTAGCTTTGATTCTTCTGTCTAATTCCTTCTGTATGTTCTCCCATATAGCGTAGCCATATGGCTTAATGACCATACAACCTCTTACAGCAGAGTTCTCTGCTAATTCCGCTCTCTCTATGATATCTAAATACCATTGTGAGAAATCTTGTGTTCTAGATGTGATTCCTTTGTCTGCCATAACGGACATTTTACAGCATCAAGGCCTCGCCTACAAATCCCATAGCGACTCTTTTAAAACAAAAAGCTTGCAAGAACAATTTCAGCCAAGGCTTCACCTTGATTAGAACGTTTTAAAACAAGGGGATACTATATTTAAAGTCATTTTACATGGCTATGGGTTCTCAAGGCCTCGCCTCGATTAAACGATCTTAGGACCAAATCCCCAATGATGCGCAGCTTTAGCTAATGCAGTATCTGGATGTTCGATAATCCATTGCTCCATGTTTCCTCTGCCTAATGCCACATCCTTTGCTTGAATTACGGCCTCTACACCCGCCTCTATGCCCCATGGATGTCCAAGAACTCCACCACCAGTCTGGATGATTATGTCTTCTCCAAGTTGATGTAAGACCTCAGGGATAGTACCTGGGTGTAAACCACCTGAAGCCACATGCCATACGGGTTTCATCCCATACCAGTTCTGTCCCAAGGTCATGCTAGACGCAGGAGTAATATCCAACTGCAACGCATCTCTAATGAGCTTAGGTTCACCGTAGTTCTCCATCTTAGTATTTGGAGCTCCACCATGAAGTGAATCTACACCTAACATTCTCATTATCTTGGCAGTCACGATCATAGACATAGAGAAATCCTTGATTTCGCCCTTGTCATACACTCCCGGTCCCGATTCTCTGTCAAAAAGGCTATGCATCGCTCGATGCGCATGTATTGCCAATCCCGGGTTATGCATTCTCATAGTCTGGATTGCGCTAAATCCAGTAGTAACAATATCCATCATCATCCATCTACCCCCTTGAGCTTTGATCTTGTCTGCTCTTTGAATCATCACATCCAGATTTGAGTGCGTTACATTACATAGATAGAACTTTCTTTGTCCAGTCTTTCTTTCTACCTCTCTCACTACCTTATGTATCAACTCACACCTGTCATCAAAGGTATTAAATTTCAGACTTGTTAGATTCTCGTCGTCCTTAATACCATGATATTGAGCATTTGCAGCACTAAAAAGTATCTCTGCCAACTTTGCCTGTTCCTTGGCTGTACGTCCTACTTTTGGTTTAGGAACAGTACAAAGCAATGGGCCTTCTTCAACATGTAAAAGCTCTCTCATCCCATCAATTCCAAACTGCGGACCTTGAAATGATTGAATAATATCTTTAGGAAAACGAATATCTAAGCATCGGAATGCCTTAAGCATCTTCATTCCATCGATATTCCCTACCACTCCTGCCAATATTCCTGACATATTGTCTAATTCGAAGAGTTCCTTCTTGTACGCTATCTTGAATGTTTTAGTCTCTGGTTCTAGATCAAATGCTACAGCCTTAAGCTTCTCTGCCATCTTTACACCAGAATCTCTTCCAGAATATACATCTGTCCATGTACCGGTCGAACTTTCTGCAGCACAAGCTGCCACCACATCCTCAAATTTCTCCATGCCAATGCCATTCGCAAGCTCAATGTCGAGATATGTAATGATGTAATTCTCATCAGGATTCTTAGGTTTCCAGCCTTTTGGGGCGATGTAACCGTTGTGTGTAGCTCCAATAACCATAGGGGCAATATGTTTAATTAGATACATACATATTAGAGGAGAACGATTAGTTTGTAAATCACACGAAAGAACAATATAATGGGCATATGTTTAAAAGATTCCTTAAGAACAACAATGTGCGGGGTTACAGAATACAACAGCTGTATGACCAGTACTTCAAGCAAGTGATTTCCTCATGGGATGAACTTACTAATTGGCCTAAAGACCTAAGAGAGAAGCTTAAGGAGGAGGTCCCTTTTACTGAATTAGATGATTTTACTGAATTCCCCTCTTCTGATCACAAGACTATTAAGGTTTTGGCAAATACCAAGGAAGGTTTTCCTGTTGAGAGTGTGTTAATGCGCAACAAAGATCGTATTACCGTGTGTATTAGCTGTATGAGTGGTTGCCCTGTGGGTTGTAAATTTTGTGCTACTGGGAGAATGGGTTTGAACAAAAGCCTCTCTACCCACGAGATTATGGATCAGATTATGTATTTCCAAAGGAAGTTGAAGGCTACCGGTGAGAAGATTACCAATATTGTGTATATGGGTATGGGTGAGCCCTTACTCAATTTGAAAAATGTTTCTGAGTCTATCGATTTACTAACAGATAGTAATGTGATGGCAATGAGTGCTAGAAGGGTCACTGTGTCTACTTCTGGATATATTCCTCAATTGGAGGAGTTTTTAAAGAAGGATATGGGTGTTAATCTTGCTATTAGTCTTCATGCTCCTAATCAAAAGCTTCGGGAGAAGCTTATGCCTACTGTTGCGAAGTTAAATCCTTTAGACAAGTTAATGGAGGTATTGATTAAGGATCAGAAAAAGAGGAACAAGAAGATTACTTACGAGTATTTGATGCTTAAGGATGTTACTGATACTCCTGAGTGTGCTAAGGAATTGGCTAAGTTACTTAAGAATCAGATTGTGCTTGTTAACCTTATTAACTTTAACAAGGTTAATGGTATTTCCTACGAACCTAGTACTAGAAAAAGGATTGAAGCATTCCAAACTATATTGGACAGCAGAGGGATTACTAATACATTAAGATATTCGTATGGAAGTGATATTAAGGGAGCGTGTGGACAGTTAACATCTATTTCCTAAATCGGGGTGACTCGACTTGAACGAGCGACCTCTACGTCCCGAACGTAGCGTTCTAGCCATCTGAACTACACCCCGTATTCATTTACATCTCATCCACCACCCCTATGCCAAGTAGTTCTAACCCATTCTTCATCGTTAGCATTGTAGCTTGTACAATTGCTAGTAAAGACGCTCTATCCTTTTCTGGAGCTTCTAATACAGAAACCTGTTGATAGAAATTGTTAAAAGATTGTGCAAGATCGAAGATATACTGGGACAATGTTGATGGTGCGTAGCTTAGACCCGAAGCTAGCAGGATTTGTTTAGATTTGCCAAGTGTCTCGGTCAAGCTCTTCGCTGCGGCATTCTTGAGGATATCCTCGTTAATATCTCCCCCATTTTCGATTTCCGTATTGTTTTTTAACAAAGATTTACACCTTGCATACACATACAAAAGATATGGACCCGTATCGCCATCAAAACTCAAAGCCTTAGTCTGATCAAATACAATATCACCACCTACTCCAACCTTTAAAAATGCATATTTAATAGCTGCTATAGCTATTCTTTGACTCTTCTCCTCAATACCCTCAGTCACCCTACCATTCTCCTTCATCATCTCCATAGCCTGTTGAGCAGTAGTATCAATAAGCATCTCGGCGCCCGCTGTACCCTTACGGCTAGACATTTTTTTACCATCTACAGACTTAATTAACCCGTGTGGGATATGTGTTGTCTTCTCTGCCAAATCCTTATCTATCTTACCCAAAGCATCAAGTATCACCTTAAAATATCCAGCCTGTTCTTTACCGGTGATGATAATTGATTCATCGTAATCTATAAGTTCATGCTTCTTAAATGCCAATCCCAAATCCTTAGCTTCGTATGTTGGGATACCATGTTTGTTTACAAAAACCCTTGTATGAAGACCTTTTGATTCTTCTCCTTCATATATGACTGCACCTGCGTCCTTCTTAAATACCGTATCCATATTCTTCATAACCATATCCAAGCCAATGCTACTGGTCTCACTTTCGAGGAAGTAATAGTCAAATTTAGTACCTAATTTCTTGTATATGGTTTCAAAATATTCCATACACCACTCTCTTCCTTCAAGATATTTCTCTTTAATAGCTTCTCTTTCGTAAATACTAAAGTCTTTCTCCGGAAGTTCAGGAACGCACAATGAGAAGACGTAGTAGTTCAGATTATCTATTTCCTCCTGTGCTTGTCCATCCTCTTTTTCATCATAGTACTCGCTACCAAGTACATATGCCTCACCTAAATACTTAACCCTACTGGTTAAATCCAATGATTCTAAGCTACTAAATTCGACATTTTCCTCTCTCATTTTCTTCTCCAAACCCCACAATGTTTTAGCAACATGCAATCCAACATCACCTTGATATATTGCGCGCTTTACATCGGCTCCTAGAGCCTCCTGGAGGCGTGCGAATGATTCACCAACAATGTTGGTATACAAGTGACCTACATGAAGTATTTTAAATGGATTAGGATCGGTATATTCAATTACAATCTTCTTCCCTTTTTTAACATCAAGTTTGAAATAGTCCTCTTTCTGTTTAAGTATTTCTTTAACCTCATTCATGAGATATGAATTAGAAAGGTAGAAGTTTATGAATCCTGGCCCTGCTATTTCAACCTTCTCAATCTCCGTACCCTTTTCAAAACCATCTACAATGATCTGTGCTACCTCTCTTGGAGATTTCTTTAATTCTCCTGCAAGTTGCATCGCAATATTTGAAGTATATTCACCATGTGTTGGATTGTCCGTACCTGATACCTGGATTCTTTCTCTGTTAAAGCTACTGTTTAAGCTTAGAACTCCTTTCTCTAACCTCTCTTGTATGGTTTGAACTATATCCATCATATTGTAAATATATTTTAAAACG